>JACCDO011103038.1_pt1 | contig 100045 bp, 157 predicted proteins | sample 7446101 | NCBI WGS metagenome assembly JACCDO01 (sample SAMN15323440, study PRJNA562643) | freshwater metagenome | isolation source: river surface water | place: USA:Blue River Watershed | collected 2017-08-16
CACTTTCATTTCGTCAATATATGGATCAATACTCAGATTCAACTGTATGGAGTAGAGAACATCAGGCACATCATGCTATTAAACGACTCATAAAATTGGAATACGGTGAATTATATCAATGGTTATGTAGTCAAGATTGTCAAACAACCAATTGGATTGATGATAAAATATTTTCACTACCATATCAATTCAGTGCTCAAATCGATTTATTTGATTGGGGTATAGGGTTCAGGTCAAATGATCCCAAAGAAACTTTGTTTATATTGAAGTGGCAATGAATTATAATAGTAAATTTGATCAATATCATATGAAAATTACTGATAATTATATTACGGTAAATCGTAATAAACTCGATATTGTTGAAGCTATAAAGTGGGTTAAAAAGAATTGCCCACACTATATAACAAATCAATATCACGGTAATTATCATGGCAATGATCTTATTGATTTCTTTTTTTTAGACAAGCCAAAAGCTAAAGAAGAGATGACAATGTTTATTTTAAAATGGGCATAATGATTAATTTTGATAGTCCATTTAAAAAAGAATGGGAAGAACAATTAAAATGGTTGGATGAAACTATACAAAGAAATTATACCAATGATGGTAGACCATTCAATAAAAGTACAGTGGCTCAATTTTTAGAATGGCGCAGTATGGATAAAGAAACATGGAAGTTTAGAATACAAGGATTGCCTCCTACACTTATAGTTACTTTTAAAGACCCTGAACATGAATTCTTATATAATTTAAGATGGAGATAAATTGGCTATTGATGTAATCATTGAAGGAAAAGAGTTATCACAATATATGGACATTGTGCGTGAACTACGTGCCTCAGGATTAAATCAAGGAGAACATTTTGATTTTAAATACATTCCATCAGTATATGATTACGAAAAATATAGAATTACTCCAAAAAAAGTTATCTTTACATTTTATGATGAACAATACTCTACATTATTTCGTTTAAAATATGAATCCTAAATATCCGTATATTGCATCTATTTGTCCTCCTGATGGTGGTAAACGTGGTTGGTATGATGTAATATCGTGGTGCCATGAAAAGATAGGTGCCACACATTCTCAATATGTAGGTGAAGGTGTTTTTGCATTTGAAAATGAAAGTGATTATATGATGTTTTTGTTGAGGTGGTCATGAATATATATCAAGGTGTTACATTTAATAAAAAAATTGACGAAGCACTAGAACGTGCGGGTGGTAGGTTATTTCTAGCAAATTTAGATCGCCCTGCGTTAGAACAATTTGTACGTGAAATATTATTAGATGTTACAGAAGAAATTATTGATTGGAAAAATGCAAAAGATGAAAGTATGAATGATCTTTATTGGGATGGTTATGAACAAGGTATGGTAGATGCGCTTGTTGCTGTAAGATTATGGGGGCAAGACGTAGATTGAATACTAAGGAATGTCAATGTTTTGAATGTCTCAAACCAAATTTTATCAAGTTTGTCAGTACCTTTATCGTATGTGACACATGTGGTAACAAACGTTGCCCACACGCTACTGATCATAGATTAGGATGCACCAACCGCAATGACCCAGGACAACTTGGCAGCAGATACGGTGTCTACCCACACCCATCTATAGAGTTATTAGATTTTTTGGATGCTGCCAATGAAGATAAAGAATAATCATTTGCCACGTAATGGACAATATGAAATATTTACTACTCAAGGACGCACTTATTGTTTTGATGATCCATCGTTAGAAGTCATGCAAGCACCTAATGAAATGTTTGAATGGTTAAGAAATATGCCAAGAGAACTATGTAGACCACTAGATCATACTAATGTTGCATTTTATCTAACTCCTGAAATGTATACCTTGTGGAAAATTACTTGGTTATGATATAATGATGAGAAGACTTAAAAAAGAAATTTGGCCTTATAAAATTACAGTGAATTATCCTGCTGATTCTCAAATTATTGATATTGAATTATGGTTAATTGAAAAGTTTGGTGAAAGAAGAAATAAGTGGAATGTAGTTTATGGTTTTTATAAGTCTGATTTTTACTTTAAAGAAGAATCTATGCTAACATTTTTTGCAATGCGATGGAACTAACATATAGTCAAATAGTATCTTATTTGAGGTGGTCATGAAATATATACAGGATTCTGACCTGTGGTATACACTACAGGTATATTTTAAAAATAATATCATGCCCAACTTGGTGAATGATGATAAAGTTTGGGCACATGAATTTAGACGATGGCTTAAAGAACAAGGTGCTGAAATTGAGCATTTAATGAACCAACGATTAGTGCGTAATAGTTTAGGTATAGCACCCCACTATGATAAATTGGTCTTTGAGGATGAACAAAGGTTAGCTTGGTTTGTGTTGAGGTGGTCATAAAATTAAAAAATTAATTAAAATTAACGGTAAACACTATAATGACTACATGCCATGTGGCTTAAACATTATAGAAAAACTTTGGTGGTGGTTGGTTCCAGGTGTTCTTGTCAAAGTAAAATGGCCCAAGGGTATGATCACAGTAGATCATAATGACCCACGTTGGTTTGATTGTGGTGGTGCAGTATGGGTAACCTACGAAAGCACTGATCCTAATGATCATTATCGCCCATGGATGGAAGCAAATATTGGTAAACAAAAGTGGGATTGGGATTGGGGATTTGTAGGCAATGATGTTTCAGATAACTGTTTAACCATTAAAGTTAGACAAAATAAGGCAGAGTATGCTACAATGATGATTATGATGTGGGGATAGTATGCGAATAAAACCTTTTCAATCACGATATGCAGTAACTTGGGATGAATATCCTACAGGTATTTCCAACCCTAATGGTAAAGTGAAGATGGTAAATTGGTGTATCAAAAACTTAAAATTAGATTATATTACTTTGGGGTTTTACGCATATGACCCAAATGGGTTTTACGAACATAATCCACCAAATGCTGTAAATTCTTGGATGTTAATTAATTTATCAAATGATATTTTGATAACAACAGAAGACGATGTTCATTTAAAATTATTAGACCATGGATCACTAAAAGCAATTATACTTGATGATTACAGCAAAGCATGCGAATTAGCAGACTATGTTGATCAAATTCATACATTTAATATAATTAAAAGATACTGACATGAGAACCGCACTTTTTCAGCGTGAATTCACCGTAAAGGAGGTAGGTCCTATTAGTGATTTTTTAAAACAATGTAGGAAAATGATGGGACAACCTTCACCTCAAACATGGGTGTTTCATGGAAATTATCATAAAATTGTTTTATATATTTATGACGATAAGTATGCCACATGGTTTAGTTTAAGGTATTGATATGGAAACTATAATTTTTAAGCGTGAAAGTGATAAGTTTGATGATATTATTAAAGATACTAATATCAAACCATTTTTGCTTACTGTCTTAACATGGAAAGAACATTGTTTTATTCAACTTAAACCTTTAAAAGGCGTTGAAAAAATTATTAGTTATATTGGTTTAAAGTATGGTGATAGTGTATTAAAGCAACCATTGACTAAGGATTACACACCGATAGATGGAGTGGATTACCGTTCGGGGGTTCCTGAACATCTAAAAGGCCAACGGCGAAGGTAGGACCGTACCAAGCCATTAAAAGACAAAATATAGAATAGTCAATATAAAAATTGGCAACGGAATCAAATATTTTGTTCATTGTTTATTTATGTAAATATTATATGAAACACTTATATGTATATATTAAAGATTTTTTAACGATAAATCAATGTCAAGATATTATTGAAACTTATCATAAAAATGACAAGAATTTATTTTTAGATTCTCCTACTTTTTGGAAACATTGTTCAACTAAGATATTATCACCACAGCATTTAGGCAGTTATGCTAGTATGATTGAAGATAAGGTTGCTTGTGTTAATCAAGATGTTTTTGGTTTTGATTTGTTTGCTAAACAGTATAACTTATTTCATTTAAACACGTATGAGGGTAAAGATAACCATAACTATGACTTGCATATAGATGCGGTAACAGGATCACCAAAAGATATGAAGTTAACAGTTATAATTAACTTAACTCAAGGCGATTATACAGGTGGAGAATTTACATTTCCTCCATTAGGTTATGAAGGTAGTATACAAGAATTTGATAGAAGTACAGGATGTATGTTAGTATTTCCATCTTTTATCGCACATAAAGTAAATAGTGTGACAAGCGGTAAAAGAACTACGCTTGTTACATGGTTTGAAGGACCAAATTGGAAATAATTTTTAAAAGGAGAAAATATGTTTTCACAATCAATTACATACCCAACAGCTAGTGAAATTAATTCAGCAATGGCAGGTGTGTATAAAAATATGTCACTTGCTGTATTAGTTAGTATGCTTGTTTCATATTATGTAGGTACTACCCCTGCATTGCTTCAGTTCTTTTTTACAGGTTTTGTCAAGTGGATTGTTATTTTTGCACCATTAGTTGCAGTGTTTGCTGTGACCTATGGATTATCACAAGTACAATCTAAAGAAGTTGCATTATTGATGCTATTAGGTTTTGCTGCACTAATGGGTTTAAGTTTTGCTACAATCTTTGCAGTATACCAAATGGGTAGTATCTTTACTGCATTTATGGGTGCAGCAGTTTTATTTGGAACGATGAGTTTTTATGGTTACTTTACTAAAAAGAATCTTGATAGTATTGGTAAGTTTCTGTTTGTTGGGCTTATTGCTATTGTTATCGCCTCTATTATTAATATCTTTATTGGTAGCAGTGTTGCTGCTATGGTTATTAGTGCACTTGCTATTATTATTTTTCTTGGTTTAACTGCGTATGACACACAGAAAATTCGTGAAATGATTATGGAAGAAGGTGCAACTGCTAGAGTAGAATCATTAGGTGCGTTAACACTTTACCTTGATTTTATCAATATTTTCTTGAACTTATTACAGTTGTTTGGTTTGAAGAAAGACGATTAACAAAGTCTAATAGCAGCATATGGTGCCTACCATGGTGCCAATGCTGCTTTATATATTTGTACTTATTGTACCAAAACTTCTCACTTTCAGGGTGGCACCCAATAATACCTATGTTGTTTTGTATAATTGCCATAGGATCATTATTAGAATATCGTGCGATTACTTTAAACTTACGTTCATTACCAATCAATGAACACCCATCATAAAAAAACATTTCTTCTTCATCATGTAACCATTGTACATTAGCAACTGTGGCATATGATCGTTTAATATCAGTATCAGGTCGCTTAATATATTGCACAGCCTCTACACTTTTAAGTATGTTAAAGTAATAATGTGATGCCCAATATGCACCCATACAAATACCCAAGTAGTAACCACCATTGGTTACAAAGTTTTGTATGGATTGTATAGTTTCTTGTGAGAAGAATTTGTAGAATTTGTCGCTGCTACCAATGCCGCCTGGGAAAGCTAGGATATCAGCTTTAGATAATACTTTGTTTATATTGTCTTGTTCAGACCAAATAGTTATTTTGTAGGATTGCTGCAAGGCATTGATCATACCATTGCAGCACCATATTGAGCATTCAGGATCGTGTTGAAATAATGCTATACGTTTTTTCACATTGGATCAGCATCAGGAAAGTCATGACTTGAACCTGCTGATTGAACGTGCATATCAACAAAATCGTATTGTGAAAGTGTATAAATTAGGCTTTTAACAGTTTCAAGTGTTTCAAGTTGGTCTATTGATTCACTGTTTAATTCAACCTTAATGTCTAAACCATTGATTGTCATTTCTAATTTCATGGTAAAATCCTTATAATATTCTAATATTTATTCTAATTTACCACCACAGTGTGGGCATTTTTTAGTGTCATTAATATGTTCTTGTAAAACTTTTTCCCATTCTTTTATTTCACGTATAATACCTTTTAATGTTCTACGACAACGTATAGGTTTATCTTTTTCTAACTCACCCTTTAAACGTTTACGCAACATGTGAACTCGCTGTTCAAAAACCCCTAAAAATCCACCTGTTGAATCGCCCATTTATACCTCAGTTAAGTTATTTTTAAATATATTCCAAGCTTCTTCCCAACTCCAACTTAGGCTTTCAAGCTCTACATTTTGTCTATTTAATGTTAAACATTCTGTTATAGATAATTTTAAATTTTCTCGTAAGTATCCTGTAACACCATGTTTTACAACGTCTAGTGGTCCTTGACATGGATATGCTGCGACAGGTGTACCACATGCCATGGCTTCAATCATTACAATACCAAATGTTTCCCAACGACTAGGAAATACAAATACATCAGCATTAGCATAATATGTTGCTAGATCTGCTCCTGTTTTGAAACCCACAAATTCTACATCAGGATATTTTTGTTCTAATTCTTCACGATAGGGACCATCTCCGACTAATATTTTTTTTGCGTGGAAATAGTTTAGTGAACAAAAATCATCTAAATTTTTTTCTTTACTTATTCTACTGACACATACTAAATTAAGTTGATCATTTGTTTTTGTTCTTAATGTTGATTTAAATATGGATCTATCAACACCTCTAGTCCATGGTATAATATCGCTTTTTAAACCTTTTTCTTTAAGTTGTTTTACCATAGATTCTGTAGTAGTCAGAACTTTTCCTGTATGTTTATGAAACCATTTTATATATTTCCAAGTAATTGATTCAGGTAATCCCAAAAGGGTTTTAAGTCCTTCAGGGAATTTAGTATGATAAGCAGTATTGTACCTAAAATCATGTTTTGTAAGATATGCTCTAGCCCACAGACCCACAGGACCCTCTGTTGCGATATGGATATGATTCGGATTGATCTCCTCAATCTTCTCGCCCATCTGCCTCGGTAAGGCAATCTTGACTTCGTTATATACAGGGCAATCAAAGTAGCTGAACTCATTGGGAGTAATATAAACAAACTGATAACCATCCCGAATCGCATACGTTTCAATATTTTTGTAAGTGGTAACGACCCCATTAATTTGATCATGTAAATTATCTGTTACTATAAGTATTTTTTTCACATTTTCCCTCTACTTTAAACCATGGAAATTTTACCCAATGTGTCATTGTTTGTAATGCGTGTTCACAACTAGCTTGATCTTTAAATTGAAGCTGTATGCGACCTGGGATATCTGTCGGATCATACATATTAACTACTATGAGGAATAACATCCACATAATCGTCCTTTGTATAGGGCCAAAAAATAATTTCCCATTTTCCATCTTCGTGTTCGACTAGCGCAGTACAACTTTCCACCCAATCACCATCGTTCATATAAATTATTCCATTAATGTCTTTGATTTCTGCGTGATGGATATGACCACAAATAACTCCATGATACCCACGCTTAGCACAATAAATAGCCAAATTATTCTCAAATCTAAAGATAAAATCCACTGCTCGTTTGACTCTGCGTTTAAGATATTGACTAAGACTCCAATAACCGAACCCAAAACGGTGCCTAATACGATTAAATGTGGTATTAACAGATAAAACAATGTCATAAGCTTTGTCACCTAAAAAACTTATCCATGGTGCTAATCTTGTTATGCCATCAAACAAATCACCATGTATAACTAAGTATTTTTTACCATCAATACCAATATGTTCAATTTGATTACATATTTTTATTCTTCCAAAATTTAAACCATATGGAATTAATGGTCGTAAAAATTCATCATGATTACCTGCTATGTAATATACTTGTGAACCACGCTTAGCATGGCCTAGTATTCTTCGAATGACATTAGTATGTGATTGTTTCCAAAACCATTTATTTTGCTGTATTTTCCATCCATCTATAATGTCACCAATAAGATAGATATATTCAGCAGAATTATTTTTTAAAAAACTAGATAAATTGTCTGCTTTACAACCTTTGCTTCCTAAATGAGTATCACTAATAAATATAGACCTATATTTCATAAAAAAAATAACTATAGAAAGTGTCGGCTCCCTATAGTTATTTACAAATTTTAACTGATTTATATATTACAGTTGTATTACTTAATTTGACTCCATACTTTTTGTCTGATTTGGTTTTGTAATTGTTCAGGTAAGTGTACATAATCAAGTTCTTCACTTAGTTTCTTACCATTCTTAAATGACCAATCAAAAAACTTAATCACTTCTTGGCTTGCTTTTTTATCAGCAGGGTCTTTATACATAATAATAAAGCTTGCTGTAGTGACAGGCCAAGTATCCTTGCCACCCTGATTTACAATACTCAGACCCATTCCTGGGGCTGAGAACCAATCTGCCCCCGCTGCGGCTGCTGCGAAAGTTGTATCATCAGGGTCAACAAAGTTACCTGCCTTGTTTTGTAGTTTCATATAATTCATGTTATTTTTCTTAACATAAGCATATTCAACATATCCGATTGCACCTTTTACTCTATTTACATTGGCAGCAACACCCTCATTACCTTTTCCACCAACTGAAGAAGTTGCTGGCCACTTAACGGCTGCACCTTTACCTACTTTTTCTTTCCATGCAGGACTAACTTCAGTAAGATAATCTGTCCAATTAAAAGTTGTACCACTACCATCAGCACGATGTACTACGGTAATATTTAAATCAGGTAATTTTTTACCTTGATTTAACGCACTAATTTTTGGATCGTTCCATTTCGTAATATCCCCCATAAAAATTTCTGCAAGGATAGGTCCTGTGATGCGAAGTTCACCTGCTTTAAAGCCTTCAAGATTGATAACAGGTACTGTACCACCAATGATAACAGGGAATTGAACTTGTCCATTTTTATCTAAATCCTCACCTTTAACGGGCGCATCTGTTGCACCAAATGTAACAGTTTTTGAATTAATTTGGCGAATACCACCTGAACTACCAATACTTTGATAATTTAGTTGTACACCACTTACTTTGTTATAGGCTTCTGCCCATTTTGCATAGATAGGATAAGGGAATGTTGCCCCTGCTCCTGTAATAGTTTGTGCATTGACGCTCAAACTAATAGTTGCTGCTGCTATAAAACTTAAAATTTTCTTCATTTATGTTCCTTTTTTTAAAAATTAATATCCGATTAAACCACCATCTTTTCTTGTAATAACAAGAGTTGCGCTACGTGGGCGACCGCTAGGACCATACCCTACATTTCCAGGCCACTGACTCTGCGGTGCTGCTCCTGTCCAAAATGACGCAGTAGTGTCTTCGCCTGGATGCTGAACGTTAACAAAAATTGTACGACCATCAGCAGACTCAGCTATTCCTGTTATCTCACAACCTGCAGGACCTGTCAAGAATCTACGCAACTTAGTTTCACCTAATTCTGCACCAACATAAGTAGTTTGATCTTTTGTTGCCCCACTTAGTGTATTAGTAATTGTTACAGATTTACCATCACCGACTTGACCTGGGATGGCTACGAGAAGTTGATTATGAACTTCATCCGTATAGGCACCATCGTCTGTCTGTATCCAACAAAGTCCTGTGGCTTTACTAAACCATAAACCATCAGGGCTACTGAATGAATTTTTAGCTGTTAATTTACTAACATTACTTGCAGTATTATCTTCTTCTGATCCAAACAGGAAAATATCCCATACAAAACGTGTGGTTTCTTCACGAAAACGAATTATATGCCCATTTGGATTACCCGTTCTTACTAATCCATCAGGATCAGCATAACTTCTTGGGTTAGCAGCATCAGTTGTTAATGGCGTACGGTTTGATGCTGAGTTATTAGTTAAAGCAAAATATATCTCCCCATTAGATGGATTTACTGCACCCCATTCAGGACGATCCATTTTTGTTGCACCAACTGCATCTGCTGCAATTCTTGTAAAGACATAAATTTCAGCTTGATTATTAAATTTAAATGTTGCATAATTTGCAATTGCAGGATTAGAAATACTTAATTCCAACCAAACACCTGTACCATCTGAATTAAATTTGGCAACAAATAATTTACCATCATTCATATATTTGTCACCTGCAGCAATTCCACCACCATAATCAGCAGGATCCCAAGTTTTTGTACTAACCCATTTATAAATATATTCATTACGACTATCGCAACCCATATAAAAAGTTACAGGTTTTCCTGCTTCTAATTTTCCATAAACACATGCTTCATGTGCAGTACGACCTAAGGCAATTCTTTTTACAGGTTGACTATTAGGTTGGGTAGGATCAATTTCAACAATATAACCAAAAGTTTGTGGTTCGTTACGAAAATCATCTTTGTCTGTAGCACCTTTTACACTAACATCCCAACGACTAAATCTAAATTCAGTGTCAGGCATATCTGTTACAGTATGCCAACCTTGTGTATTACTTGAAGTTACTGTTGCGGAAATTGGGGCGTTACGTACACCATAGCGAGCACGAGTTTGTACCATACGTGCATCAGGAGATACACTACCTTTTGGCATTGAAAAATATGTTGCCCAATTTTCTTCACATGTTAAAAATGTTCCCCATGGTGTATAACCTGTACCACAATTGTTTAATGTACCACGACTTGTAGCACCTGTGGGATCATATTTGGTCTGTAGCAATGTGCGGATATTTGTTAATTCACTTGAAGGACCACTAATTTTCATTACAGTTTGTGGTGTAATTCTTCTATTATAATTACTATCAAGCTTATATGTCCACCCACTTAAGCCTTTATTAATTTCAACGATACTAACACCATGATGGTTAATTTCTTTGAGAGATTCTAAGCCTGGACGGTTGCCAAGATCCCACATACCAAATTGGTCATATTTCTTACCACTCACCCCATTACTAGTTTGTCCATTTGGGTGAAAAAAGTGTGCATCTGATGAACTTTCATGATTCATACAAAGAATTGCACGATCAGTATAATTTTTTGTATATTTACCATTACTATCTAGATGAAATAATTCTACCCCATCGTGATGATCACCTACACGTTTTGACCAATCATCCGTTTCTAATCCTTTATTGCTATAAGCTGCAACAGAACTACTCATGCGGTCACCCGTAGCATGCAATATTGAATACTGATAGCCTTCAGGTAACGTCACTTTATCTAAAGTATTTTTGGGTACTGCATCAAAAGATAGTGACGTTGGTAAAGTGCTTTCATCAGTTGATGCGCATGATGCTAAAGATGCACCAACTGCAGTTGTAAAAAACGCAGATCCTGTTTTAATAAATGATCTGCGTGATTGATTTCCTAACGATTCTTTAATAATATCATCTAAATGTTTGTTATTTGATGAGTTCTCATTATCTGTAAACATATGTTATGGCTCCTTAATAAAATATATTTACAATAATAGTAGCATATTATTATTACAGAATTATTACAACTATAAAATTTAGATATGTATAAATAATATTATAAAAAGGAATTTTTAAGATGGCTAGTCCCCATCATATGCTAATGTAACAGGTATTTCACGTGCAGTAATGAAAGATTCTCCACAGGAGACTTTTGCAAATTACAATGGTAACGCAAGAGCAGGTGAATTAGTAGTCAATTTAGATGTAGGTTAGTCAGGATCCATTTTGGGATATCTACACGCTTAGGCTAGCCTCATCTGAGGGATTGCACGAAGAGATTAAGAAGGCCAAAAATATTTGCTGTTAGGATCCTTGACAATATTTAGTCTTCTAAAATATTGTCTTTAATTCTTTTAAGAATAGATTTTCTATAGCTTTTTTCATAGTACCAACTAAGAGGCAAAATACGATTGGTGTAATTCCTATTTGTTAATTTTGCTTTCATAAGGTTATCAAAAAAAGAATCGCAATAGAATAGTTTAAAATTTATCTTATCATTGGTATGAAATCTAGCATAATATAATGCATCATTTTCTTTAATATCAACAATGTTATGATCATTTTTTAGTATTAATGCGGTTTCTAAATTTCTAAAATGCCTACCACAATTAAATCTTCCACCTAAAACAATGTTGTTACTAAAATCATTATCATGATAATAAGGTGGGGTAAGTTCTAATTCACAGTCAGATTCTGCAAAAAATATGATTTGAGGTTCTGCATATGAAATAAAACCCATTTCATAGTCTCTAACATTTACCCATTTATTAAAAAAGCTTTGATCATAATTATCACTATGATATCGTTTTTGATCTTTGAAATATTCTATTTTGTAATCAAATGAACTTTTAATAATAAAAATGTTTTTAATAGACTGAGCCATAGCAGGGCATTGTAGGTAGCTACGGTAGTCTTTACTATCTTTATATAATTTGTTCATATGTTGCGCCAACGGTTCAGGTTTGAGACATGGCACATTGTTAGCGGTTGTATAATAAACGTTCATATAATTATATTGTAATTTATCACGCTTAGAAGTGTCAATTTTATTTTAAAAGAACAGATAAATACCCTATAAAGGATACAATTATGTCAGTATTAACCATTCGTAACGGGGCATTTGTTCCTGGGCTAACGCAGAACATATTAACCACAGGTGTTGCTCAAAGTAGCAACGTGGTTGGAAACACAACATCGATTGTGAGAATTAGTTGTCAACAAGATACTTATATTGAACTTGGCTCAGCACCAACCGCATCAATTAATAGCATGATAATTTTAAGCGGATCAACTGAATTTTTAGCGGTTCAGCCTGGGGAAACAATAATCAGTGTACTAAAAGTAGGCGACCCAGGCATCGTCAGCATCACTGAATTAACAGGATACTAAAATGCCATTAGGTAAAATAGGCAGTAGAGGATTAGGTCTTTTAGGTGGGTTGAATAGTGTAGCATCTACAAAGGATCAATTTCATCCTGTCCCACCATTAAACACCATAGTTAATGAAAATTATGGTCCTTATAACCTTGATGCTTTTATCTTAACTGATGATGGGCAATATATGAGCGAAGGCGACACAATAACAACGGAAACGTACTAAGATGGCAAACGTAAAAATAAGTCAATTACCTACAATTAATCCTGTTGATTCAACTACAATTTTTCTAGTTAGTAGTAATACAACAGGCACTTTAATGAGTTACAATGCAACCATTACAAATGTTGCAAATGCAGTATTAAGTAATATTGGCAGTAATAGTAAAGTTAATATTATACAAAATGGCAACGTAACCATAACAAGTAATAGTTCATATAATTGGACTTTCGATGTAAATGGTAATATGACATTACCTGCTAATACGTTTGCTATAAATTATGCAAATGGTTCACAAGCAAGTGCTCCGTTAGTAGACATTACAAATACTAATGGATTAACAACAACATATTATCCAACATTTGTAGCCAACAGAACACTAGGACAAATTGTAAGGGCAGATGTAGATTTATCATATCGTACTGATACTAACACATTAACAGTTGGCAACTTAAGTATTTCAGGTGGCATTAATGTAACAGGTACTTTAACTGCGGGTAATGTTTACGCAAATAGTGGAACCATTGGTGCTTCACTATTAACAGGTACTTTAACAACAGCAGCACAGCCTAACATTACAAGTGTTGGTACATTGTCATCATTAACTGTATCAGGTAATACAATATCAGGTAATGTTTATGCAAATAGTGGCACTGTTCGTGGGTCATTATTAACAGGAACATTAACTACTGCAGCACAACCTAATATTACAAGTGTTGGTACATTAACGTCATTAAGTGTTACAGGCAATGTAACAGCAAATAATTTTATTGGTACCTTACAAAAATCTGTTACGGGATCAAGTACAACAGAATTAGTTCGTGGAACAATGGCAAGTAATGACCTTTTCCGTATTATGATTGGTGGAACAGGGGTAGATTCAGGGTACGTAGAATTAGCCACAGCAGATAATGGTGATGAACCCATTTATGTAAGACAATATAGTGGAGATTTTGCTTCATTAACAAGAACATTAACATTATTAGATGCCAATGGTAATAGTAGTTTTCCAAATAATGTAAGTATAACAGGTAATGTAACAGCAAATAATTTAAGTGTTGACGGAAATATAACAGGTAATATCAATGGATTTACTATTGGTTATCGTGATGTACCTCAAATTGCTGCAAGTAATACAACATTGGCTGCAACTGATGCAGGTAAACATTATTATTCAACCACTGCAGGAAATATTACATTAACTATTCCAAATAATGCTACAACTTCTTTTTCAACGGGAGCGGCAATTAGTATTGTAGTACAGGCGGCAGGAAATATATTAGTAAACGCAGCAAGCGGTGTTACATTATATATGGCAGGTAATAGCACTGCTGCAAATCGTGTTGTTGGCTCTTATGGTATGGCAACATTATTAAAAGTTGCCACAGATACTTGGTTCATTAATGGTACAGGAGTAAGTTAATGACAGGCATAATGCAGATTATGGCTGCAATGCAGTCTATGCCTGTAATAATTCCAAACACTGCCATATATATAGATGCAAATAATTCATCAAGTTATTCAGGAAGTGGTACTACGATAAATGATTTAAGTGGATATAATCGAACACAAACATTGAGTAATGCTGCTGCTTACACTATGCTAAATGGTGTAAAATGTTTTGATTGTTCAGGAACTTATCTCATACAAACAGCAGTATCGGGTGTAACTTTACCAACTACAGGATTTACTTATATTGCTTGGGCAAGAATGATATCAAGTTCAGCATCTTGGCGTACATTATTTAGAACGGGTCCTGCTGATCATCCATTATTGATACAATTAGGTTCTAATACACTAGGTATGTATGATAATACTATAAATGCATTTTATTCAGCAGGTTATGATGTTAGTAGTTTTGCAAATGTTTGGGTACAGTGGGTTGTTACAGGGAATAGTAGTGGTCAAACATTTTATATTAACGGACAACAAGTAGGAACAACTGTTCAAACAGCAGCGGGTAATGAACATCAATGGCTTGGTGGTGTAGGTTTACCTAATGGTCAATCATTTGGTTATATAGCTAATATGAAACTATGGCAAACTATACTTTCACAAGCACAAATACAACAAGAATATACAAATTTTATCAGTCAATTTACTTTACCCAATATTGTAACATCAAATCTTGTTTTATGGTATGATCCAAGTTTTCCTACTAGTTACAGTGGTAGTGGTACAAGTATTACAAATTTAGCCAATACTTCATTGACAGGTACAATGAGTAACATAACTTATACTGATCCATATTTTGCATATAATGGAAGTACTAGTCAAGTAAGTATACCTGATAACGCATTACTAGAACCAGGCAGTGGCGATTGGACTATGGAAGCATGGTTTAGTCCAAGTGTATTGGGTAGTAGCAGTGTTGTATTAGGCAAGTTCGATAATGGCGGTGCTAGCCAAGATGTAAGCTATAGTATACGTATTAATAGTAGCGGTAGTTTATTTGCTCAAATAGGCAGTGGTAGTGGTAGCGGATCCACACTATTTGTGAATAGCACTTCATACCAAACCGTTGTTGACACATGGTATCAGGTTGTTTATGTGTTCAAAAACGGTGCTACAAAAACATTAGAAACATTTATTAACGGTACAAGCATAGGTACAGTTAATCATTCCCTTAGTAGTATTTTAAATACTACAAATAATTTATACTTGGGAAGTTACAATGGTGGTGAATATTCTCAATGGTTTAATGGGCGCATTGGCGTAACTAGATTATATAATGCTGCGTTAACATCTGCTCAAGTTTTGCAAAATTTTAATGCAGATAAAAGTCAATATGGGTTATAAATCATGACAGGTATAATGCAAACAATTATGAATAACGTTGTACAAGTTCCAAGTACACCATCAATTGTAACTAATGGACTTGTATACAATTTAATGATAGGTAACAATTCTAGTTATAGTGGTAGTGGGTCTACTATTAATAATATCTCAGGTACAGCTTTAGGTGCAGCTACCACGTACAATTCACCAACTTACACATCAAATGGTAATGGTAGTTATCTAACATTTAATGGTACTGACCAATATATCTATACATCAAATTTAGTAAGCGCATTTAATCCTCCAAGTAATGAAACAATGACCCTAGAAATTTGGGCTAACGCACCATCAGATAACGGTATACTATTAGATGAACGTGGTCAAATAGGCACAGGTTGGCAAGATAGTACAATGGAAATAGTTAGTGGTACGTTATATATGAGATTGTGGAATTTATCAAGCATTAACGCAGGAACTTTTCCTAGAACTCAATGGAATCATTGTGTTTTAACTTATGATGGCACCACGGTGAGAAGTTATTTAAATGGTGTGGCAGGTGGAACTACAACAGGTGATAGACAAGTACCTTGGATAGATGGCAGCGTGGCTAATAGGAATTATTATTACGGTATCATGTTATCAGATGGAACCAATTTAGGTGATGGTGGGTTTCTAGCGGGTAATTTTGGACAATTTAGAATTTATAATAGACCATTAACATCAGCAGAAATTTTACAAAACTACAATGCAACGAAACCATACTACTATAATGCAGGTTTAGTTCGTACAAGATATAATGGATATTTTGCAGATGATGTAAATTGGTTTAGTACTGCTACTGTAGCAAATACTAGCATTAATACAAGTCCGATAACGCCAGGATATACGGGGGACTATTATAGTATACAATGGTTAGGATATTTTAGACCTTCAACAACAGAAACCTATACTTTTTATACTGAAAGCGATGATGCAAGTTACCTATGGATTGGTGATAATGCTGTAACAGGATATACCACTTCTAATGCTGTTGTACAAAATGGTGGTTTACATGGCATGCAAGAAAGAAGTGGGTCAATTGCATTGACTGCAGGAAATTATTATTATATTCGTATTCAATTTGGTGAAAATGCAGGGGGCGATGATATGATTGTACGATATTCCACCCCCACGATTGCTAAAACAACAGATATGTCTAATTTAATTTGGTATCAACCATAATTACATTAAGAACGGTATCCACATCCAAATAGCTTGACTTACGAACAAACTACCTGCAATACCAACCACTAGGCTAATCCAAAACATAGGCATACTAACTGCTAAAATACTTGCGGTTAATAGAACAATAGCAATTTGTAATGTGCTACCACCCCATGTAAACCATGGTGACTTTTGTTTAGCTGCATCACGCTCTGCTTCTAATGCTTTAGCTTTTTCCATGATATCTTTTTTATCATCACTCATACGCTGTGCTTCAGCTAAAAACTTTTCTTTATTTGCAGGAATTTGAGTTTCTGCTGCATTGATTTCATAAAGAACACCACGAACATTCTTGGCTTGATACCATGCCCACATATTGTTTGCTTGGATCGTATTGTTCTGAATTTTACTACTATTACTACCACCTAACATGGTGTTTATAGCTAAAATTGCTGCTAAAAATACAATAACAAAACCTGCTTTGTCTTTGATCTTAGCTTCTTTTTCACTTCGTGATAATGGTTTTACTTCTTGTTTTTGTTCACTCATGTGTTTTTCCTTTATTAAACATGTTCATAATTTTATCTTGGGCTATTTTTGCCCAAAATGGTTGTGGAAAATTCCACCCAACAAATGCTCCTACAGCCACCCAAAAGATAATATCAAGCATTTTTACCTCCTATGTAATAACTACCACTAGTATTTAGTACATATTCCGACCTAAATACATAGGACCGTTTCAAAGGAACTGCAAATGAAAAAAATAATAACAATCCTTTGGTCAGCTTTATTCATGTCCACTGTATTTGCACAAACAAATACAAGCACACAAAGCACTACCAATGGCACAACTACAAGTAATATTAATTTAATTAATAATGGAACGTATGATGGTGGTAGGAGTTTAGTTGATACTAATTCAACGAGTAATAGCACAAGCACAGTAACCACTAACAATGTAAGTACAAGTACATCAACTGCTAATTCAAATAGTATTGTTAATAGTACATCAACCAATAACAACAATAACAATAATATAAGCACAAGCACTACAGTCAATACTAATATACAAGGTGGTACTGCAACAAACATTAATGATAATCGTATGTCAGGCTCCGTGACTTACAATAACAATAATAATATGAGTGGGTCTGTAACTTACGTTAATGATAATCGCATGTCAGGATCAGTAACATACAATAATAATAACAACACTACTAGTACTAATGTTAACAAAAATGAAAATACAGGAACAATGACTTATAATAATAACAATGTGAATAGTGGGACGATGACTTACAATAACAATAATGTTACTACAGCCACAAATAAAAATGAAAACATAAACAGTGGAACGATGACCTATAACAACAATAATTTAAGCACAAGCACTAATGTTAACAAAAATGAAAACACGGGCACAATGACTTACAATAACAACAATGTAACAACGAGTAATGCTACAAGTAATATCAATAATGTACAAACAGGAGACATGACTAATAGAAACATAAACACTACAACATCTAACGCAACAAATATTAATCAAAACAATAATAACAGTACGAGTGTTAATACAAATATTCAACAAGGTGATATGACTAATCGTAATATTAACGATACTAATATTACGCAAAAAGTGATACAACCTCCTCCAACAGCTATAGCACCTGCAATGATGAGTGGTGGTGGACAAGATTTGTGTACAACAGGACAGAGCGGTGCATTGCAAACGCAATTGTTTGGTGCAGCTTTTGGTAGTACTTCACGTGATTTAAATTGTGAACGTTTAAAGTTAAGTAAAACTTTGTATGATATGGGTATGAAAGTAGCAGCAGTAGCAACCATGTGTCAAGATAGACGTGTATGGGAAGCTATGATGGCAGCGGGTACACCATGTCCTTATGAAGGTCAAATTGGTGAAAAAGCTAAAGCATTATGGGAAGCTAATCCTAATAAAATTCCAAAGTATGATTATAAAACGGTAGCTGAGGTTAATAACCAATGATCAACAAATTAAAGGTTGTGGTGTGTATGTTGACATATACTTTCGTAACATCAGTGCATGCTCAAGCACCTGAAAGTGTAACTAATAGTTTGGTCAACAATACTACCTCAGCTACAGCAGTAACATCAACATGGCAAAATGTTGGCACTATAAATCAACCTATTACGTGTTGGGCACCTGGTGACGCAGGTTACTGTGGTCCTCTACCCTATGCAAACGGTTTTGGGCCTAATGGTCTAAATTTCAGTTATGGTGTTTCTGATGCATTTCAAAATGTAAATGTTGCTAAAGCTTTACCTAATTCAGGAACAGGTTTAATTACAACAGGTTTCAAATTTAGTTGGATGAGTAAAAATGGTAATGGATGGGATGATGAGAGATTAGATCAATTATCAGCTTATGTTAATTTATATGATAAAAGTAATTCTAAAGTACTTGAAAATTTTTATTGGAACTTAAATTATATTCATAATTGGACAACTTTTGACATTGATAAAAATTGGTCAAAAGAATATAGACCTAATGATATTGGTAATGTTCGATTTGGTTTTGTGGGTGGGGATAATAATTTTTGGGCAGGACCGTACGGACCTGAAATCACAAACATCAACTTTCAATTAAAATATAAACCTGATCCTTGTATTAAAAATCCATTATACAGTCCTGAGTGTCCAAATTTTATGAAAGAATTAGAAAAAAATTCTTCAACTAACACTACAACATCAACTAATTCAACAACAAACACATCATCAAATGATTTACCACCTCCTGAAAACGATCAAAACAAAAATAATCCACCTAAAGATGAAAAGTTTGATTTAGCACAAAAGGAAGAGGGTGTAAATGAAAATGTAGATCATGAAGAACCCCTTAATAATTCTATAGACAAGTTAGTAAATACACTAATCAAAATACAAGACAATCAAGCTAAAGAAGAAAAACTTACAATGGATGCTTCAAAAGATGCTATCAATGAAAATGACAATATTACTAAACAAACAGTTAAAAATGCAGAACAAGTTGCTAGCAGAGCAGTGCGTCTAAGTCAAGAAATTTCTACTCAACAACAACAAGTTAGTATGGATGTAGTAACCAAAGATAATAAAAGCCAACAATCTTTATCGCTATTTGTAACTCCTACCGCTACAACTTTAAGTGCTTTTCAATTGCCTAATGCTACGCAACAATTTAATAGTATACAAAACCCAATGCAAAATAATCAAGCTACAGCGCAATTATTGACAACCGAACAACCAACTATCAAAACTCAATCAAGTAATTTGAGTATGACAAATAATTTAGTTCAAACTGAAACTACTGTATCAGTATTTGCACCATTACAAACTATAACACAACAAAATTTACAAAGTACAAGCGTTAATACAGCAATTATTAACCAAAATGCTTTAATTAATCCTTTGGCAAATCAGGTAACAGAAACACCAACATTGTCAACTAGTTTTCTTACTAATAAGGCTGACCCAATTAATTCTATCATTGAAGCAAAAAATACGATTGAAGATAAGAAAGAAGAAGTTAATACAGCAGCAGTAAAGCCAAGTGTGCAAGATAATGATGCTGCGGGTGGTGTTTCTATTAACTCAATTGCTGTAACACCTGTTGGTTTTAATGCTTATAATGTTGCATTAAGAGATGTTGCATTTTATGCACCAAAAGAGATTTATCGTAATCAACGTACAGTTGATAATATACGAGCGTTGCGACAATTAGCTAGTGATCGATTACATCAGGAAATGGTAGATCAACAATATAGGAGATAAAAATGACTGAAGAAATTAAAGATGTAAACAAAAAAATTGATGAAGCTCAAGCAGCAGTTAAAAAATACGCTAGTGCAGACACTGTTATTAGTATTGGTGGATATGAATTTACACCTGCTAAATTAATGGTAGCATTTACTCTTGTAAGCAGTATATTGGGTGGACTATATGGAACATTCGAAGTATATAAAGATTACATGGGTATGAAGAAAAAGATTGCTGAATATGTTGCACCTGATTTAACTGAATTTGACAAACGTTTAGCATTGATAGAAGAAAATGCTAGTAAAACACAAAAAGCTGTGCAAGAAGGTAGTGATAAGACTGCAGAATATACACGTGATATTAAAAATGACTTAAAAAATGATATTCGTAGGTTAGAAAAAACCGTAGAAGATGTAGAACGAAGAAATAAAGATCAACAACGTGAACTTGATAAAACGGTTGCTGAAGTAAAAACTGATGTACGAAATATACAAAAAGCTTCTGATGCGGCGTTAAATAGTGCAACTAAAGAAATTAATCGTATGGCTGCAGAAAACACTAAAGCAATAGTTGCAAATAATAAAGAAGTAGATGCTAAGTTAAAAGCATTGGATAAAAAGATTAATGATGATCTTAAAAAAGCACTAGATAATCCGTTAGCAAATAAGTAATGTTAGATTCGTTAGTTTTAAGTTTAGCAATAACAACACATGTTGGGGTGACAACCGATACAAATAGTTATCACCCTAACATTCGTTATTACGTTAATGAAAATGTATCAGTAGGTGCTTTTTATAATAGTGAAAAGAAAGTAAGCTATTATATAGCAAAAGATTATGAATATAAAGGTATAGATATTAATATAGGTTTTGCCACAGGATATGAAACTACTAAACTATTACCTTATATTATTCTATCAAAAAAAATAGCTGATAAAATTAATGTATTTGTTGTTCCTACAGTTGATGCAAAAAGTAAAAACCCTGCTTTAGTATTTGGTATTGGGTATCAATTCAAATAGTTATTGCCCTTCTTCCTTAGACCATTTGTATTCAATTAAACATTGTCTTGGTACTAGTTTTTTATCAATAGTAATAATAACGATGTATTCACATATTCTTTTCATTACGTCAGTATGTGCTTGAAGCCTTTTTTCTAATAGTTTTAAATTGTTTTCTAAATTATTATTTTGTGTTTCTAGTTTTTGAATTAAAACATTTTGCTTTTCAATTTGTGCTTCAAGTGTACCTAATGGGTTTACAGTAACAATTTGTTGTGGTGTTTCAATAATAGGTTCTTTTGGTGGCGATTTTGTTAATATATTCGTTAATAAAAATAATGAAATAATAAACAATATAATGATTAGTGTATGAATTGGTTTTGATTTCATCCATAATAAGACTTGTTGAACTTTAGTATATTGTAACTGTGGTTGTGCTTTCCGTGGCATAAATAATTCCTATTTTTAATAAATATTTATGAAACAATCTAATAATTGAAATGGAAAAATATGATAAAAATTATAACAATAATATTATTTTCATTATTTTTAGCAGGATGTGATGCACGTTATCGTTATCCTTGTCAAGATCCTGCTAATTGGGGTACAGAGAGATGTACTAAACCTGTATGTGAAGTAAATCATGATTGCCCTGAACAAATTTTTAATAAAAAAGTCGTGGAGTGTAAAAAATGAACGATATGGACACACAAAAAGTAAGTAAAAAAGGTGAACGTTATACTGAAACTGAACTAATGGTTCGTTTAAAAGTGTTTATTGGTAGTTGCTTAGCACTTACGCTCATTGGTATTGTGTTTACCGTTCTCTATAGTATTATGTTTGTAACACAACCATTAGATGCAATTAGCCCAATTGATAGCAAATTCTTTGAATTAATCATTCCTGTAGCTACATTTTTATGTGGTACATTGTCAGGTATTATGTTGGCAGGTACAGGTCGTGAGGCAGCACTAGCAGGTGCACAACAAGCAAATGCAACTAATGCTGCCCAAAAAGAGAAAGATGCGGCAAAAGAGAAAGAAGGTAAATCAGAAAAGTAAGATAAATAAAGTATATTACGCTGAGGTTTGCCATGAAAATTTGGGATATTACATTAGATGATGAGATACGTGAGGGCGATGAGTTTGACCTAGAATTAGGAGATATACTTGTCGAAACCACTGTACATGAAGTATTAGAAGATGGTGTCGTTATTCATGCTGATGCCCAAACATTAAAACATATTATGGAATTTGTAAAATTACCTTTACATGAGTCCGAAGATATGGAAGAAGCAAAGTACCAAGGTCGTGAAGTACCACTTGGTAAACCTATGGCAGGTGATGTTAAAAAATCTAAGGTCTATGTCAAAGGTCCTAAAGGTAACGTTGTTAAAGTTAACTTTGGCGACAAAAAGATGAAGATTAAAAAATCTAACCCAAAACGTAGAAAATCTTTTAGAGCAAGACATAACTGCGATAACCCAGGCCCACGTTGGAAAGCACGTTATTGGTCTTGTCGTGCTTGGTAAGGATTATCTATGGATATCATACAACTTCTAAAAACAATACAAGAAGAGTGGGCACTGTTAGTGTTCTTCTTTGGTCTAGGTGGCGCATGGATCCAAGGTAAAATGTGGTTCAAAGGTGTAAATGAAGCTATTACACAAGCAAATTTACAGCACTCCGAACAAAATAAGATGTTAACATCCGTAAAAACAGATATTGGTTACTTGAAAGATCAAATAAATGATATAGAATATACTGTAAAGAGTATACATGATCAAGTACATGACCAAGAAGTTAAACTTGCAGTACTTGAAAATAAAAACAAACGTTAATATTTTTTTGTCATACTCTTTTTACAGCTAAGTAATCACATGACAGAAAACAATCAAAAAGTCAAATACGAAGTCATCACTCAAGAGGATGAAAACGGTGATTTACTTTTGCCCTTACCAACTGAATTGTTACAAGAAATGGGTTGGAAAGAAGGCGATACTCTTGATTTTAGCATCGACGATAAAGGCAGATGGATAATAAAGAAAATATAACGCAAGAAGACATTTTAAGTCTAATTGATGATTTAGAAAAAGTTTCTTCACATGAAGATTCATTTACGATCAGTGCAAATAGTTTAGATACTATAACCCTTAGTGACCAATATGATTGGGGATCTTTATCAATTCAACCCCTAACAACCGCACAATTAGCCCCATTAATGCCTTCAAGTATTGGAATAACCGCAGGGACAGCAGGACACAACCTATCATGGAACACCACAAGTAATGGTATATATTCATATGGTGATTCTTCAACCATTTCACCATTGTTAAGTGTAAAAGGAAAAGCAGAATTTGAAGATGATATTACTATAAAAGGTAAAAGTCTTTCAAAAATTCTTGATGGTATCGAACAACGGTTAGCACTTTTACATCCTAATGAACAATTGGAAAATAAATGGGAAGAATTAAAAGAATTAGGTGATAGATACCGTGAACTTGAAGCAGAAATTATAGCAAGACAAGCAATGTTTAATACATTGAAAAACTAATGGCTAAAGAAGAAACAATACCACTACAAGGTACAGTAACCGAAGTATTACCCAACGCAATGTTTAGGATAAAACTTGAAACAGGTCAAACTGTAATTGGCTATATCAGTGGTAAAATGCGTAAAAATGAAATTAAAATCTTACTAGGCGATAGTGTAACACTTGAGTTTAGTCCGTACGATTTTACAAAAGGTAGAATTACAAGGAGACACTAGATCCCTCAGGCTAAATAATTAGATGAGGGATTTAATTACATTACTTGAAGCAAAAGCTAAAGCAGAACATATTGAAATTGTTCCACTAGCTTTTAAAAATACTCAATTCGCTCCTGTATTATCTACAGAAGCCATGAACTTACATCTAAAATTGGCACACGGTTATACTGAACGCTATAATAAAGATGAAGGTGATAGCGAATTTAATTATGCAGGGTATTTTTTACATAACCTACTATTCCCACAATACCGTGAACCACGCACCAATAATGTACCTAATGGTCCTATTGGTGGATTTATTAAAACAAAATTCAAAAGCTATGAAAACTTTGTAGATCAATTAACTACAGAGGCAATGAAGTTACAAGGTAGTAATTGGATCTATCTTGCACGTGATGGTAGCATAAAATCTATACATAATCATGAAGTACGTGATGATATTCTTTTAATCATCGATATGTGGGAACATGCTTTTATATTGGATTATGGTTCAGACAAGAAAAAATACTTAGATAATATTTGGCGTGTAATTAATTGGAACGTTATCAATGCACGATGGGGCGAAGCATATAAATGAAAGCCAAAGAATTTATCAGTGAAAAATGGAGCGCAAAATATAAACGTTCTATCAATTGTAATAATCCAAAAGGATTTAGTCAACGTGCACACTGTCAAGGTAGAAAAAAGAACGAAGATTTAGAAGAAGGTTGGAGAGAAGTTGTTGCAGCAGCCATACCAATAGCAGGGTTAGGATTTCATGGTGCTAACTTATATAAAGGTGATAAAGTACCTGAACAACCTGCAGCACAAGTTGTACAAGTCCAACCTAAACAACAAGTAAAGACATTTCAACCAACCGAACCTGCTCGACAAGTTGCCCCACAACAAAAAGTTGAACCAAAAGAAATACCTCAACCCAAACCACAAACTAAGCCACCTAAAAAAGAATATAAACCTTTAACTCCTAACGAATATGCTTTATATACTATAGCAGTAAATTCAGGATTACATGGTATTGAATTAGCACAATTTTTAGCACAAATGCAACATGAAAGTTGGGATTTTAAAAAGTTACGTGAAGTACCACAAGGTAAAGATTATTTTAAAAAGTATGATCCAAAACATGCACCAAAAACAGCTAAAATCCTAGGCAACAAAGCCCCAGGCGATGGTGAAAAATACAAAGGTCGTGGGTTTATACAACTTACAGGTCGTGATAATTACAAAGCTGCAGGTGATGCGCTAGGTATTATGTTTGTCAATCCTGATCCAAAAAATAAAAAAGCAGAAAAATTAGCTGCAGCCAATCGTAAAAAACTAGAAACAGATATGGTGCTATCAGCAAAAGTTGCACTATGGTATTGGTCAACACGAGTAAAACCATATGTTAAAAACTTTTCTGATACTGCTACAGTGACTAAATTCATTAATCCTGCATTATATGGATTAAAAGATAGACATGAAAATTTTATGGATTATTTACATAAACTAAAATGATTACACTAACAGAATCAGCAATCACAAAAATTAAAGAGATATTATCGGAAGAACCTAAACCAATGAAGCTGCGTACTTATGTACAAGGTGGTGGTTGTAGTGGGTTTTCATATGGATTTTCGTTAGAAGATGATCCAACTAGTGAGGATGACTTTAGTTTAAAGTTTGATGGTGTTGAAGTTGTTGTAGATGCCATGTCAGCACAGTATTTGGAAGGTGCAGAAATTGATTACAAAGATAGTTTACAAGGTAGCCAATTTGTTATAAAAAATCCAAATGCTCAAACAACATGCGGATGTGGTAGCAGTTTCAGTCCATACTAATCGTTTATATGGATAAATACCCTATAGAGGGTAAGAATAATGCCAAGTTCAGCAAATATAGATTTAGCCAACATTAATATTGGTCAACCTAACCAAACTGCAAATAGTGACAGTTTGTGGTTAGCTTTTAATAAAGCACAAAATAACTTTCTCATTCTTTCTAATACTGCAAGTAAATGGAAAACAATTGATGCAGGTAATGGTGTTAGTGTTATCGCAGATAGTAACTCTGCCCTAAGAATCGAGAATACAGGTGTCAGACAACTTGTCCCAGGCGACAACATCTCCATCACCACCCTGTCCCCAGGCGTCCTCCAAATCACCTCAGTTGGTGGCGGTGGTGGTAATGGCAATGGTAGTGGAACCATAACAGGTGTAAGTATAACAGGAGCAACAGGCGTAGCAGTTAGTCCAAACGTAGCACTACAAGCAAGTGGTAATGCTAACTTTATTATTGGTTTGGCAAATAGTGGCGTAACATCAGGAACATACCGTTTTCCTAATATTGTTGTTGATCAATTCGGTAGAATAACAAATATATCAAATGGTAATGCAGGTACAGTTACAAGTGTTGGTTTTGTAAACGGCAACGGTATCAGTGTAACAGGTGGTCCTATTACATCAAGTGGTAACGTTACTATTACTAATACAGGAGTTACTAGATTAACAGTAGGTGCAGGTTTTGCTATAGCGAATGCAACATCACCCATTGGTGTAGCTAATTCACTTACAGGTGAAATTATCCTTACCCTAACAGGTGGAGGTGGTGGAGGTGGTGGTACTGTTACTTTAGTTGAAACACGTAGTAATGGTGACTTACTTATGTCTACCACATATCCTGTAGGAGATGGTGCAACAAGCGCACAAATCACTACTGCAGGTACTATATATTTTAGAATAGCAAGTTCGCTACCTAACGTTACATCATTAGGAACGTTATCAAATCTTAGTGTAAGCGGTAATGCATTAGTCAGTGGTAATTTAACAGTTACAGGCAATTTAAATTATATTAATAGTAATGTTATCTATCTAACAGACCCAACGATTGAGTTAGGTGGTGGACCAAACGGTGCCCCATTAACATCAAATGATGGTAAAGATCGTGGTATGATCTTACACTACTATAGTGGCACACCCATTGACGCATTTATGGGTTGGGATAATGGTAACTTAGAATTTGCAGTGGCAAGTAATGCTGCTGAAACAAGTGCTAATAGTGGTGTTTATACGTTCAATGCTTATGGTAATTTACGTGGTTCACATTGGTTAGGCAACGGTGTCACTGTCAATGGTAACATTAGTACTGCTAATTTAATAGCATCAAGTAATGCTAACATAGGTGGTACAGCAAATGTTAACTTACTTGTTGTAACAGGAACAAGCAACTTTACAGGCAATCTTAATGCAGCAAATATCATAGCGTCAGGTTTAATCGATGCTACAGGTAATGTAAGTGGTGGCAATGTTACAACCATTGGCGATGTTGTTGCAGTAGGTAATGTAAACGGTGGTAATGCAGGTATCGTAACCACAGCTACAGTAGGTAATCTAATTGCTAACACAGGAGTTTTTGCTAATACAGGTACTGTACGTGGTAACTTGTTAACAGGAACACTAACAACAGCATCACAACCAAATATCACAGCGTTGCCCAATACAGTAAGTATGGGTAACATTTCAAACGTTGGTAATGTTAATATTGTTTATCAGTTAACTTCAGGTAATATCAATGTAACTAATAACCTGATTGCAAATGGTACTACATATTTAAATGGTACAACCATTGCAAACGCAAACATTTTTGCAAATAGCCATACAATTCGTGCAAACTTATTTACAGGTACATTAACAACCAATGCTCAACCAAATATAACATCAGTTGGTACATTAACATCATTAAACGTATCAGCTACAGTAAATGCAGGTAATTTTGTCACAAGTGGTAATTTGATTGGTGGAAATTCTAATGTAGGCAACCTATCAAGTAATGGTATTATCTCTGCGATTAGTAATATCAGTGCAGCAAACTTTACTACAACAGGCGTAGTTAGTGCTACAGGAAATATTACAGGGGCAAACTTAAATACTGCAGGTTTAGTCGCAGCAACAGGTAATGTTAATGGTGGTAATATCACTACAGGTGGTCAGGTAGTTGCTACAAGTAATGTCGTTGGCGGTAACATCACTACGGGTGGTCAAGTAGTTGCTTCGGGTAATGTCAGTGGTGCCAATATTAATACAACAGGTGTGGTGTTTGCATCAGGAACGGTTACAGGTGGTAATTTATCAACAGGTGGTACATTATCAGTTACAGGTAATTCCAACGTAAGCAACTTAGGAGCAAGCGGTGTAATCATTGCTACTTCAACCATCACAGGTGGTAATTTAGTTACCGCAGGTACAGCTAATATCACTCAAACATTGACCGCAGGTAATTTAGTCACAGGTGGTACAGCCAATATCACAGGTAATGTAAGCACAGGCAATGTTTCAACAACAGGCATTCTTACTGCAACATCTACGATCACAGGTGGCAATTTAGTAACAGGTGGCACGTTAAATGTTACAGGCAATTCTAATGTAAGTAACTTAGGTGGTAGTGGTGTAATTATTGCTAATGCTACTATTACAGGTGGTAACTTAGTAACAGGTGGTACATTGTCTGTTACAGGTAATTCCAATGTAAGTAATTTAGGTGCTAGTGGTGTAATCATTGCTACATCAACTATTACAGGTGGTAACTTATCCACAGCAGGTACACTAAGTGTTACAGGCAATGCTAATACAGGTAATTTAGGCACATCTACAGCAGTTGCAACAGTAGGCAATATTACAACAGTCAATGCTGCTAACTTGGTGGTAACCACATTAGCCAATGTAACATCAAACACTCCTGCAACAAGCTCAACCACAGGAGCATTACGTGTTAATGGTGGTATGAGCACACAGGGTAATATGTACGCAGGTGGCAACATTATTGCTACAGGATTTGTACAAGCTACTGCCAACGTTGAAGGACAGTATGTTGTTGGTAATATTACAACAACAGGTGGTAGTCCTGCTAATAATGACCCAGGCGCCCCAGGTCAAATCCTTTTCGATAGCACCTATATGTATCTATGTATTTCAAGTGGGCTATGGAAACGTATACCATTAGAGGCATTCTAAAACAAAAAAGCCACCCGAAGGTGGCTTAATTTTTACTACAGTGCAGATAATGTTGTCAAATAATGACGTGTGATTCTGTCATCAATCATTCTTGGTATGTCTGACCAAGGCCATTCATTTTCGAACGGACAACCGGATTTCCATTTAGAATGTTTTTTAAAATAAATGACCTCACTAATATGATTTGCATTGGATGGGTCAAATTTCACACGATCTTTTACTTGTGATCGTGTTTTACTATTACTATCCCATGTTGACATGTTCAGATTCCTCTACTGTATTTTCAGGAGTGGATTTAATAAGTTTTAATAGTTCTTCCGCACTATTAACTTTAGGGCGTGATACACGTTTAGCTTCACGCATGAGTCTACCTTCAATGTGTGCAATCTTATCTTCAAACGCTTCAACATACGATGAATTGTTGATAAAATCAGATCGTGGATCACGTGATGCAAATTTAAACGCATCAACTTTTTTCATGGGATGTGGCAGATTTTGCCAAATGGAGGATACTTCTTCTACAGATTCACCTTTGCGTAGTACATAACCTTTTTGTCTTGAGGTTTTAATACGCTTTACTATATCTTCACCAACCCTTACCGATTGATATAATTCTTGTGTAACGGGGTTACGATGAATGGTAATGCCAACAACAGTTTTCAAACGTTCACTACGTAATTCTTTAGTCATAATATGATCCTTGTAAAAGGGTTATAGAATAGGTTTACCAAATATCTTAGTCAATTCGGACTTTGCATCTCGAACATGTAAAACATCATCTTGTTGATCTAACTCTGCTAAAGTTAATGCTGCATCAATACCATTTAAAATGCTTGAATAACTTTCATACATCTCAACATCAAAAGTATCAGGATCTATTTTTTCCAAGTTACTTTTAAGTTCATCAAGATATACCCGCAATTCAATAAAATCTATCATACTTTTGGGGTAATCATCAGGTTCCATGCAATTCCTTTAAATTGAGTTAAGGTAACCACATAGTATCATGGAATAGTATGCGTGTCAAGGATTTTTTTGAGTAACAACGGTAACCTATCATTAACATCTAGCTCCCAAGGTAAATTTAAATATTCATCCTTAGGCAACAATTCAGGACTAGTTCTTGTATAAAATTTTCCCATCCATACATAACTACCATCGTTGTATATACGCAACATGTTTGTGTGACGTTGGCTAACGTGAATTAATTCATGCACCAATATCATAGGGATACTTTTTAATTGTAAGTCAGTGCTCAATACAATACGATTTAATTTATGATGATCAATCCCACCATATGTTGATGGGTTTAATCGGTACAGGTGTACGTCTAAAGTTGATGGTAATTCTAAAAACAATTCAGCACGATTACATATTGCAGTAATTACAGCTTCATAATGTTTTAAATTTAAATTAGGTTGATAAAAAAAGCTTACGTGCATTAATGAATTGTATCATTTGAACCCATATCATAATATTGATCTACTATTTCATGTAATTGTTCAATGCTATAGCCTAAATCATTCATTTTAGTAACAATTTTTGTGAAAAGTATAAATGATGCACATCCTACAACGTAGTCATCTTCTTCATTATGATGTTCAAAATTTTCCAATTGTGGAAATAACTCGTACTCAATAAATTCATATGATACGTTGGTGGAGTTGTCTATTGCTTGTTGTGATTCTTCAGGTAAATCTTCGTAATTGATATTTTGTTTTTCCATGACAATCCCCTTAATATTATTTATAATATTATAAACGCCCAATTAAGGCAAGTTTATTAGGAAGTATATTCGTAGTTGATTGTCTCTAAGTTTTCACGTAATACAATGGCACCATTTTTAAGATGGAATTTACGTGCCATTTCAGTCTTTGGGCTTAACGTAACAAAGCGATTAACGGTGGGATATTGTTCTCTTAGCTGCGGAACAGCTTTACGCAGTAAACATGCACCACTACCTGCTTTATAACTCCATATGGTATAAAACACAGCAGTTGTAGGATTAGAACTAGTCACATCTAAATCTCGCACCTCAGCAGGAACAAAATCATGTAAAGATATGCACACAATTGCTGATGGTTTATCATTATCCATTGTAGCTGCAACTAATCGATTTTCTGCCACACGATATGCAAGTGGGATCTCAGGACGTACAGGATCATCCTTAATAAAATTAAGTAAAGTATCAGTTAAATCTGTAATAAAACGCATCATAATATCCGTATTTATAAATTATTTTAAAAAGTAGGCTTTTTTGCAAAAAAAATGCAAGTACTATTACTAGTACTTGCAAATAAAAGGTTTAATAATATTTGCGACAGTTACAACACGTTGTATCGCTCAACGTTCACAGTGTCAAGCATAATACTCAACGGTGTGAAATCTTTTGCACCTAAGATAGACTTCATGATAGCAGGTGAAAAACCACTTACCAATGCCGCACCACGTGTATCAAACTGCACAGGCACATTGTCATGTGAGTTTAAGTTCCAAAAAACAATCTTAGGTACATCATATCCTGCATCAGCATACTTCTTACCAATTGCTTTATATGCGGTATCATCAGCACGTACTGCTTGATTAAACTGCATATCAGAAAGAATCAATAAAAACTTAGGCATATCTGCTTCAGGTACTTTATTGATAAGTGCTACAATTAGAATAGCATCAAATGCTGCCATGAGATTAGTTGACATTGACCAATCAGCACGATTCATTTGATTCATTTTATCAACAATATTACCTTTTAATATTTCAATCTTGGTGTTTGTAGAAAATGTTAAAAACATATCCTTAAACGCACCACGATTTTTATCAGCACAATACAACCCTAATGCTACTGCAACATTCAAGCAAGTTAAGTTTTTAGCTCCACCTACAGGACAACTCATTGACCCACTTACATCAACCATAGGCAACACATTAGCGTCACTCATGTAGTTAGGTAGTGCATCCCACTGTGCAATACTTACATCAATGATACCACTTGATAACGACTTAATTACGTCATGTGGGTAAATTGCTGATGCGTTAATTTTAGTGGTTCCACTAACTAACCCATCACGATACTCTTTGTATCGATCATGGTCATTACGATCAAATGCTTTCTTGTAGATAGATGCAGCAATTGATGGTACATGCGAGTAGTTGATCTTATCCCATTCTTTAGCGCACATATTAGTTTCAACAACCTTAGTTGCATTGACTAATAATTTACGATATGTCTTAGGAGACAGACCCATAAAATTGCGTAATTCTGCTGCAATTTGTCCTTTACGTGGCATCCACTTTGCACACAATCCATCACCTTTAATTAATGCTTCACGTATTTCAGTGTAAGCAAAGTTTTTCATAGTGCGTGATGCAAAGATTAGCATATCATCCCATCGTCCAAAAGTAGGAATATGTGGGATTACACGTATCAACATGCTTGGGTGATTAATTTCCATGTATAAAAGTAGGTCACGTATTAATTGACGTTCACCTGCTCCACCACGAATATCACGTGCCCATAGCAAAATTTTAGTTGCAATTTCAGGACTTTCTTGAAATGCTTTTTCAAATAATGCGGTAATATCTTTACCACGTGATGCTCCTATTTTAAAGAACAAGTCTACAAGAGCATCACCTGTTCCGTTAAATGCAGCCATACCATTAGTGGTAGTTGTTACTTCATTTTGTTCTACTGCTGTTTTAAATTCCATTTTAATTTTCCTTTACAGAATGCATTTATTTCAATTTTCAAGTTTGATTTTTTAAGTTGCTGTTAGCATTCTAAAACTAACAGGATGGTCGATACGGTAATTTATTTTCTGCTTGCCCACTACCACAAGGGACTTTGTATCACAAGCCTATCATAGATCTCGTCTATGCCCAAAGTTGGATAACCCCAACAGGCTGATTGATTGCTCAATCTTTAGTCATGTAAAAATTTGCTGTATCCATCCTTAATGTGTGTATAGTACATAAAAATCTATTTACTGTCAACACGTTTCTTATCTAAATTTGTTACATTCATCCATACTTTTCTTCCGTTTTCAGGTTTATACACTTCAACGAACATTGTACCATCAATATTTTTTTGATTGGTAAAATCTTCACAAAGCCATTCTTCCTTAGTTCTGCGATTTACAAGTTTTAACGATTTAGATTTTTTACTCATGATCCTCTCCAAAATTAGGAGAGGATACCCTCTCCTATGCTACTTTACGATGACCAACAATTTCCTTGTAACGGTCAGCCGCATAACTAGCAGCAAAAGCTTTTGGTTTAACTAGTGGAACCACGTTACATGTACCACGAATATAACCTACAGCTTCTTGTATTGCAATACTGCTGTTATGCTTTTCATCAGGATTTATATCCAAATGTACCTCAATATCAAATTCAACATAGGGTGCAAGTTTTAGATATAAATCCGCAACTTTGTATGCTTCATTCACTAAACGCATACGTGGCTTATTTGCTTTTTGATCAAAGTCACGTTCACGTTGTACTGCTCCAAAAATCTTACATCCATGTTTACCATCAATATGTACTACTACTGCTAAAATATAGTCAGCGTACCAAACATTATCTATTCTCATACGCTCACTATCGCAACCGATGTATAGTTTAGTGTTAGGACCGCATTTTTCAAGGAATTCTATTACTTCTAAAACATCGATTTCTTTTCTCATGTTATCACCTTTTTGTTTTCTTTACCCTTGATTTAACTTTCATAAGATAAGTTCTATCAATTGTTCCTTCTTCAATTTCACGTAATGCTTGGCTAGTCTTAGTTTCATGCTTGCGATTAAATACTGCTCTGTTAGCATGTACAGCATCACGTGCTGCCATTTCTTCTGCTGCTTTACGCTCTGCGCTAAGTTCACGTACACGCTGTGCAGCAATTAATGCAGCTTCAAATAAATTACCTGTCCTACTATAAATTTTTTGTATATCTGTGTTCATATTGTTATCCTATTTATTGGAGCGGATGGTGGGAGTCGAACCCATCTATTGAGGTTTGGAAGACCGCCGTGTAACCACAAACACTTCACCCGCATATTTTGGTAGCGGGAGATGGAATTGCACCACCGATCTTCAGCTTATGAGACTGACGAGTTTCTACTTCTCTATCCCGCAATTGTTCTTCAATTTGGTGCGAATGGTCGGAGTCGAACCGACATGCCCCTTTCGGAAGCGAGGGATTTTAAGTCCCTTGTGTCTACCTATTTCACCACACTCGCATATTACTACTTATATATTATACCTCTAATTCAAAACTTTTGTAAACATTTTTACGATAATTAAATTTGTATCCATCTTCAAAATCACGCTTCAATTTAAACTTACGTACTTTATTTTTACCACCCATGGCAGTAGCAACAGCACGTTTAGTCTTGAACAATTGATCCACGGTTTTCATACAGTTTCCTTTTGTGCTTCAATAAGTTTTTTAGCTTGTTTAAGAACATCAACCAACATTTCTACATCACCATCAATTATAGCAAGATCTGCTTGTGTTGACAACAATGTAATTGCAGTATCTTGCTTGACACAGAAATTCTGCAAGATATAAATCACACGATTAATATCTTTTCTTGCTTCATACATATCATCAGGATCATTACCAACCATATTACCTACATCAACAAGCATAGTTCTTACAATTTGCTCAGGGCTACGATCACACTCAATCATTGTAATTTCAATTGCATCAACCATTGCTTTTACAGTCATTCCATATTGCTTGATTTCAGCTTTTTCTGTAAGAGTTAAAGTCGTGTACATTTCAGAAGTTGGTTTCATTAATTTCTCCTTTGTCATCACAAGAGAATCATAACAATTTTTTAGGATAGTGTCAAACATTTTTTATTTACCTTAATTTATGTTGTAAATACATCATGATTTACGGTTTAATTCCAATAGGTGGCAAAGGTTTACGTTTAGGATTGCCTTATAGTAAAGAAATGCTACCACAAAAGAATTTTACTTATTACAACCCAATTGTCAATCATACTGTTGCTAAAATGCTATCTGCACGAGTTGACCACATAGTGTTCGTTCATGGCAAAAAATTTAAAAAAGATGTTAAAAAATTTTATCAAGATGATAATTACATTCATTTAAAACAAACCAACGAACAATTTGGTGGTGTGCTGTATGATTTTTACAATAGTTTGTCAATTGATGACCATGACCAAATTGTATTTGGATTACCTGATACAGTTTATCAAGGCAACCCATTTAAGGAATTATTAACCCATCCTAACATTGTAGCAGGTCTTTTCCAAGCAAGTGACTATAGCTTGGTTGACAGGTTATGGCATGGTAAATTTCAAGTAAAATCACCCAAAACAAATGAAAATGAAGCATGGTTTTGGGGTACACTAAAGTTTGATGGTGCAGATATTAAAAAAATGATTGATGATAAGCAATTCAATAAACATACTGAAATCGGTAGTATCTTAAATGAATATGATTTTCGGTGTGCCTATTTCAACAAGTATTTTGATTTAGGCACATGGAAAGGCTACAACGATTATTTAAATTCAGATTTATAATTCTTTCTTTAATGTATTCCACTCAGTAAATTGTAAGTATTCATTCTGCAAGTTTTCAATTTGTTTAAGAATTTGTTTACCTTTAAACTCTCTCCATTCAGATACTATAGTTTGAGTCTTTTCCGTGTTACTTACATCAGCTACAAAGCTATCTATGCTTTCATACTTAACTGTTTTTTCAATCCATGCATAATCAACTACCATGCTTTTTGAGTAGTCAAAGCCCCAATGAGTAGTGCCAATGTCAATCTTAGCATTGAGTTCATCCTTACGGGTAAAACTGCCAGGACCACCCAAACAACTTAATACCGTGTACTTGTCATCATTGATATCAACAATAATAAAGTATGGACAAAAGTGTTCACTCCAATAATCCCCTATTCGGGGATTGTCAAATGCTTTTTGATTTGCTTCTAAATATCTATCTTCAATTTTCATACTATCTTTCATTAATTAAATATTTGTTAGAAATAGTTTTGAAAGTCATACCACCATTTTTTTCTTTGTATACAACACCCTCACGTTCTTGTTTAGAGTTAAGTACACTTTTACCTTCTGCCTTTAATAGTAAACTTTCAACACTATCTTTATCTAAGATAACATCAGCAACAAATGGTACATGATCTAAACCCATTCTGTCAATTAAATTACGACGATCTATAGGCTTTAAGTATTCACCTGTTTGAATATTGTAAACATCAAAAACGTAAAATTTAGTCTCAGATAAGTTATAAATATTACCTTGAATACTTGGACCAACTAGTTCACCTTGTATAGCAAAATCCCAATTTGGATCAACAGCTAACATTTTTTCTTTAATATTCTTTCGTAATGCAATTTCCCAAAATGCGTTTTTAGGATCTTCAACTAATTCAAGATTTCTACTGCATACACCGAATTTACCTTGTATTTGAAATACAGTCATACTAGACCCTTCTAGTTTTTCTGTAACTTCAAACGACATATTTGAAACACTTTCTATCTCTTTAACTAAGTTTTGTGCACGTTCTTGATCAGTTTTTGGAATTTCAGTTGGAAAGCTACCTTTCACCATACCCGCTAAATGAGTTGGTACAGGCATCTCCCATTTTTGTATACCAAGTAATTCACTTACATCTTGACCCTCAAATATTTCTCCTATTTTGTCAAGTGCTACATGACGTGGTAATAACAAACCTTGTGAAAGAGTTTTCCTAAGTTTTACAGTTCTAAGACGCTCACCTTTGATTCCATTAAACTCACGTGGTTCTTTGTCTTTACTTAAAAACGGAGCAAGCTCTGTTGGAACCCAAGAATCAATCTCACAGTAAACTGCTAAATCATTAATTTTAAATTCATCTTTTTTAACAACGACTTTCCACCCACCGATGACTGCTACTTCGATAAAGTCTGCACCTTCGATGGGAAGTAAGTTATCAATTTTACGAATTGATGCCATTTTTCTCATATTTTAGTACTCACTTGGAACCATAATAACATAACGATTACGACCTTGAACTTCAGTTAACACTGCATACAGTTTGCAAGTATCGTAGGGAAAATCTGTGTACTCAATACGCTTGGTAAAGCTAAGGTCATTACCATCACTAAAAGTAATCGTAGCACTACCTGTACGTGTTTTCTTAAGGGTAACTACAACAAACGTGCTGAAGTTAATTTTTTTGGCATTACGTGCATTGCGTAGCGCAAAAGTAATTTCATCCATCAACCAAAATGCACCGCAAGTTTCTGCAACGTGCATAGCACCATCAGTGAGCAAGTCACCAAGAAACAATTTGTGATAGGAAGTGGTTCCGATGAATTCGCTAGTATCAAGAGCAGTAGTCATTTCAGTTCCTTATTAATCAGTACAGAAACAATTATATATAAATTAGGATTGCTTGTCAATAGGTTATTGAAACTCTAGCATATTTGCAACATCGTCACCGTAAAGGTAACTTAAAGTTTTCCAAACTGAATCCGTTACTGAGTTATACTCACGATAATTGACGTAGAAGTTCTTGAAAAAATCATCATCACCACGAGATTCAGCATACCGTTCTGCTCGCTGTAAAAAGTCAAAGGCTGATACCGAGCGTGAGTCCATCTTATACTCCTAGTAAGGTTTTACAGTACAGAGGTGCAACGAATCTTTGTTTGGTTCGTTGACTACGATAGAACACTCAAAACCCAATGCTTTTGCATGAGCAATCGCTTCTTCAGCAGTAGGAAAAGTACCCTTGTTAAGACCGAAATTAATCATGTAAACAGTATAAGTTGTCATTTCTGCGCTCCTTATTAACTCAACAGAATCTATTGTAAATCAATTAGGATAAATTGTCAACTACTTTATTCAAACCTACACTCAGCTTGTCTTTCATTTATAAACTTCCAATATTTTTTAAGTTCTTTTTTAGCTTTAGCTACTGTTTTTGCTTTTGAAAGTACTTCAATATAATCTTCCTCACTATAGGTTTCAACTACCCAATGACCACCTGCTTCATAATGATCTAAACAGTATTGCTTAAGTTCTGCAATCATTTCTTCCATGTCAACCTCGCTTAGACAGTAAAAGTAACTTTTTGGCGTGATGCAATATAGACATTGCAAGCTACCACCACTTGATTAGAATACAGTGTATGACCGTTTTTTTGTATATCATCAATCAGGTCTAACATACCTTTACCTAAAAAGTCACATTCTTTATGTAGGATTTTAATTGCAGTAGAGATTTCCATCTATTACTCCTTATTAATCAAAGTAAAAGGTAAAACCGTAAGAACCGTCTTTTCCAAGCTTAGCTTTTACATTTAATTCGGTGGTCAACTTCTTAAGAATTTTTTTGGCTTGATATTGAGTACAAATTACAGACAAAACTCCACTTGAGTAAAAAAAGCAATCATCCGTTATTTCAGAAACCTTTTTTAACACGGTTTTTTCAAAGTCCATTTAAAACTCCTTGTCGTTTACTATGGAAGAATTATATATCTAAATAAATTTCTTGTCAATTAGACAGGAACACAAAACCAACCTTCACGCTCAATCTTGCGTTTAGCGTTAAGCATGGTTTGGCGAAGTTTCGTAACTTCTTTAGTATGTGGAGCATGGATACCACCAAGATCTTTCAAGGCAAGTAATGCGGCATCACGCTTTTTATAAGTTTTTACTGCATCAGTTGGGATTAAGAATACTTTGTTAAACATTGGGCTAGTGTAAAGAACTTTTTCCATCATTTGCTCCGTTTTGTTTACCATTTAAGTATTGTATATCTAAATTTATTTCTTGTCAAGCAATATTTACTGCTTCATCAATCCAATGTAGTCGTTTTTGAATTTCTTCTTGTTGTTTAAAATCATCAGAATTAGTCTCATCAAGACTATCGTACATCTCTGCAAGAACCATACGCTCTTCCATCATGTTACCGATATCAGCACCGATGTATGGGTTTGTTGTTTTTTTGACAAAAGTGGTAGGTTCTTTCCAAGAAATTTTGTTGAAGAACCAATCGGGCACAGTGACTTTTACAGCGTAGTCAGGTCCGATAAACTTGACTGAAGCAATAGAGGTAGGAATCCATGCTTCTTTATTAGTGCGGTTATCAAAGAACAAAATTGCTTTGGCAGTCTTGGCTTTTGAAGTACCAACTAAAGAGTAAAGAGCTACGGTTTTCATGATTAGTTCCTTATTAACTCAACAGAATCAATTGTATATTAATTAGGATATGTTGTCAAGCTATTCTTCATCAAATAATTCACTTAATTCTGCAGGTGTTGCACCTGTCAACAAAAACTCACGCTCATCAGCATTAAGGGTAGGAAAAGCATGTTGTATTAATGTATCACTGTTGATCCAATCAGCAACCATGGCTTCAGTGATAGGTAAGTCCATAGTATTAACACACCCTGTAATCAAACTAGTCCGAGAAATCAACGTCATATCAAAACTCCTAAATCAATTACCACCATCCAATTATACGACAGGCACACATTGTTGTCAAGTGCGTTGTCATGATGACAATGTAGGTTGGCAACAACCCCTACATAATAGGGGCGTTGCCATTGCGAAAACCAACAGTACCCCCTTCATTGTTGATGCGTTTAATCACATCTTCAAATAAGATAGGGGCAAAGTCAGTTTGTTCTACGCAAACACAATGATATCTAACATCTACGATAGGGGAAGAACGTGCATGTTTAGTAATCATAACACGGTTTGCATGCGTATGACCGTGTATGTTTGTACCAAAACGTGCAATACTATCTTCATGAATAGGTACATGACTTAGAATCATGCCATTCATCACATGGTATCCACGAATATCTCTAAAATGCTCTAAGTAATCTTGTAATTTAAAAATATCATGGTTACCACGTATAAGCACCTTATCGCCATTTAGTCTGCGTAGGGTATTTAAGGCTTTTCTGTTGATTACAACATCGCCTAAATGGTATACCTTATCATTTGGTCTAACACGTTCATTCCATGCTTTGACCATAAACTCATCCATTTCTTCAGCACTGCTAAACGGTCTAAGTGGTGACCCATCTTCACGTTTAAAAACAGTGCAAGTTTTTTCGTGACCGAAATGTGTGTCACTTACTAGCCAAACTGCAGGCATCATTTTCTCCTTAATAAATATCAATATGATGTACTATATCAACCTTGATCCTCCTAGCGAGGATATTATCACAGAATGTCGTAATCTTGCCAATAAAACTATTTTATCAGATGAAATTAACGACCAAAATTTCCATGACACTGAATACACTGTAAATTACGCTCATACAGGTGCTTACACTACAGGTGCATTACGTCAAGCTATGCGTGATCGTTATCAACACCTATTTAAATGGACTATATCAGCATCAATCATAATGATTGAAAATCATAGTAAGTATCCTATTGCAAGTTTTGCTACTCACATTGATTCTAAACGTTGTGCAGCAATCAATTGGTACATTGACTTAGGTGGGTCAGATACACGTATGACATTTTATAATCGTTATGGTGATGTTGGTGACAATAATTCACTTGACAAAATATATAATACTGCACCACCTGCTAAACATGAAATACTTTCACAATTTTCAATTGAAGCCAATAAGTGGTATACATTTAATGCGCAACAATATCATAGTGGTGAAAATATTGAAACTAAACGATTAATCCTAGTATCAAGGTTTGAAAACTCAGTATATGCTGAATTTATGGAACTGTATAAACACTTAATGACACCTGTTCCACCCATTGAAAATCCTACTATTCGAACTTATCTTAAAGATTTAAGAGCACTATACGGTTAGTAGTTCATCTAAGAATGGAAAAATATCAAAGTAATTCTTGTGTTTGTACATACCTTGTTTGATATACCATATCCTAGCCATTTCAATTGTTTCTTTATTACGTGTAGTGCCAAGTAAGTTAATCATATTTGTCAAATGTATGACATGATTATCCGTATATTTTTTATCTGATCGTTTAATATTTTGTATCAATTCAATGCATTTAAAAATCTCATTACGGTAATGTGACGGTGTTAATCCTACACTCATAGCATCAGGTTTCATCACATAGTTTATTGTAATACCATATTCTGAGCCAAAAGTATAATCATAACGATTGACTAATTCAAAAAACCATTGATACATGCTGTACATGGTAGGGATACTCAAACAATTAACTGAGGGTAACAACCTTATGCTAGATAATAATTTAGAATCAAACAATGTTTTTAAGTTTGATTCAAATAAAGTAAAGTCAAGCCCATCTCTAATTACCTCACCTTGTGTACCAATAGTATCTAAGCTACAGTTTATGTGCCATTGTGCGTTTGACTTGCTTATTATTGATAAGTATTTTTCAATCAATTTTGGTTTGACGTTTAAGTTTGACGTTAATAGTATTGAATGTGGTCGATCACCATTAATATGTTCTAGTTGCTCGATAACATCGAATAACTGAGTATCAAGTAATGGTTCCCCACCCAAAAAACTATACACCATGTTGTCTAAACTATCTTTATTTTGAAGATAGTTATACAAATTATTCAAGACATTTTGCTTATAATTATTATCCTCTACAATTGGTATGTTTTTTAGATTAGCCCAAGAACTACTAAAATTTTCAGTACAGTACATACAAGTTTGGTTACAGGTAGTACTAAGCATTATTTCAATCCTAGATGTTAAGTCAGCATCAATAAGATTGTTTAACTGCTCATTATCCCAATCATTGTCTTTCCACTCATTCCATGTATTGTATATACTGTCAGGCCAAGTCTTTATACAATGATTACAGTTTTTAGGTAATTCGTTATGTTGTATTACAAACTTCTTATCTTCTGCAATTTGGTAATGATTATTTAAATTGATAGTATCATCTAACGTGGCAGGTCTGCGCTTACAACAATTTCGTATTTGTTTTAGTGGTAAGTGCAGATTAACATCTGTCCACATTTTACTACATGCGATATGTTTCATTGAAAACTATTGTTAGGTTGATAATAATCAGTACTATTTATAGTATGTAAATAGTTCAACTTATCATCAATTGCTATTGCAGTAGAGCGTTGTCTCATAACATAATATAAACTGCCACGTTTACATTTGTAATTGTAATAATCATCATCTTTGGTATATGAGTATATAAACTTTTTAGCAGCTAATTTGTAATCATTCCACGTATTACCAATTTTTTGATCAGGATTGTTCATGCTCCATAATTGAAAATCATCTGTAATAAAAAACTGATGATAATAGTTATCTAAAAAATGTTTTGTAAGTTCACTAGTAGCGTAAATTAATGATCTATAATAGATATGCTGCCACTTATGTGTAAAATTAAACCACCATATAAAATCATAATTAGTGTTAACACATCCATTAGCATGCAATCGAATGCTTTCTTCTAAACGTTCAATCCAAAATATAGCAGTATTTTGCGTAATACCAAATGTTGTAAAGAAGTTTATGATATGGTCAGGTTTATATGTTGACTTAAGTTTTTCTATACCATACATATTGATGTATCGTTTCATAAAGTCAACACCAAACAATTGATCATTAAATTCGCCACCAACAATCATATATGATGAATCGAACACATTGAATAATTCTTCAGCATGGATTATTTGTAATTTATTTCTAATGTGCTGATTATAAAATCTAGGATTTTCAAGTATTGATTGTGGGTTTACTGTGACAACTATATGATCATAATTATTGGTAGTTTGTAACAATGATATTAATACGGTAGTACTGTCAATACCACCGCTATACATCACCAATAATTTTTTGTTTAGGTCATGACTTATAGTATGTAATTGTTTTGCTCTGTGCAAACATAATTCTTCATATGTAAATGTTGTACGATGGTACGTAGGTAAAGTAAATTGTATATTAAACTGATAAGGTGGAACTATAGTGTTAGTTCTATCCAATGGATTAATACGTTGTCCTGCACCAAAACTAGATAGCTTAAGAATTTCGTTATACTTAATTACATCTGATTTATTATCTCTAAGATAGGTGTTATCACAAATTAGTAATTTAGACATATAATAAGTTCTTAATAGATTCCATTTTTACTTCCTGCAGTTTATCATCAGTGACTTCATTATACTTATTTCTATGATAGACATACTGTGCAATCAATCTTATTTTTATTGCACTTAAATTTTCTTGGAACATCCTTAATTCATTGTAAGCATATTGTGGTGTAATATTATTAATGCTTGCATACATCATAATATTATTAGAGTAAACATTGTTTTCAATATTACATTGAGCTAATTCGTGTAAAATGTCGGCAGAAAAAATATCATGTAATTTAGTATCACACCAACCATACAGTGCATTATTAATTTTATCACACAAGTCTTCATGATACTTTAGTCTAATTTTTAATCTTTTTCTATATTGAATTAACTCATCAGAATGTTGATCGTTGAGTAATTTAAAATTAATAACACCATTTCTTGTTTCATAGATATATAGGTTATTCATATCGTTATAATCAACGTTATATTGTTCACCTTGAAACAAGTGTGAGTTTAGTAGAGTAAGTTTTAATCTTGTACTCCACATTAGTATTGCTACGGCTGCGTCATGATAATTAGTACTAGCAAGAACTATAGACGTTGCTTCATCAACAATTAAAAATGTAGGTTCTTTTACGGTATTAATATTCATAATTATTGGTGCCTCTTCTTGGGAACGATCTGTGTGTCACTTACTAGCCAAACTCCAAGGATTTTTTTCTCCTTATGATTTGGTACCTCCGACAAGAATTGAACTTGTAATGGTCGATTATCAATCGACTGTTATACCATTTAACTACAGAGGTTTTTAATATATTCATGACTAAAGAGGCATATTGGTGGACGATGAGAGGTTCGAACTCCCGACCTACACGGTGTAAACGTGCCGCTCTACCAACTGAGCTAATCGTCCATTATCTGCTTCTAAATGATAGAAATTGTGTAATTGAAAATCTACCATATGGTTCATCACTTCTTTTTAAGTCACTTGTTACTTTATTTACTTCATGTATTAAATTACTAGGAAAAATCACACAAGAATTATGTTCACAATCAATTTCAAAATTTAATTCAGTAAATTTAAACTCGCCCCCTTTAAATTGTTTTGGACTTTTGTAAAACCAAGTTACTGCAGTAAACAATGATGTATCAACATGAGGAGCATAGTTATCACCATTTTCATAATATTGAAGCAATGTTGCATCAAGATCAAATGTTAAGAAATAACTATGATAAAAATTTTGTCTTGAGAAAGTATTCCTAATATTTTCATTGGAAAAAACTTTACTATTTAATTGTAAGATAATTGAACTTTGTCTATTTTTATAATGATTATCTAAAACTAAACCTGACCTACTAGCTAAATTTTCATCAGGATCGTCATAATTAATTGCGGACCCTAATTCTTCCTTATCCCTTGTAAAAGCGTTTGAATAGTATAAAAAATCAAGTTCTTTTTGTATCAAAAAAACTTCAAAGTCAGTGTACAAATTTTTAACGACAAGAAAAGAAATGTCTTTAATTGTGTAAGGTAATAGTTCCATTGACATATTTACTTGTAAACAATTATATCAATAAATATTCTTATGAACCCATATGAAATTTTAGGTGTAGATAAAAATACATCGGTTGAAGATATCAAACTTAAGTATCGTCATCTTGCAAGCGAAAACCATCCTGACAAAGGCGGTGATGCAGAAAAGTTTAAATTAATCAGTCTTGCATATCAAATATTGATTGATCCTGTCAAGCGTAAAAGTTATGATAGTAATGGTATATTTTTTGCAGATTCAAGCGTTTACAGTGAAGCGATTGATCACCTACGTAGAATTTTTAATAACCAAATAACTGCACATGATCCTGACTTAGGTGATCTTATTTTCTCAATGCGAAGTGAAGCAGAAGCTTCTAAAAATCATATTACTACCTCTCTTGATCAAGTTAAAAAACTTCTTATAAAACTAGAGAAGGTAAAGAAGAAATTAAAAATGAAACAAAAGAGTGAAAACCTTTTGCTTACCATGCTAGATGTTAGAATACATGATTGTCACGTTGATATCAATGGTTTAACAAGACGTTTGCAAGTATATGATTACGTTCTTATTGTATTAGGTAATTATCATTACGGCGATACTGAATGGATGGAATTGTTAGCTAACGAAGTGGTGACACCTATAGACCAAAGTACAGATCAAGCACCTGTATAAAATCATATATAACCAAAAGGGGACTGCTATGAATGATAGAGAGCTTTTAAGGAAATATATTAATACAATAAATGAAGCAATTCAACAAATGGATGAAAAGTGGGGAACAGAAACAAAGGTTAGCCCACGTGAAAAAGGTAAGTATGAAGGTAAAACAAAGGCTGAATTACTTAAACAATATAACGCATTAAAAGATAGTGGACCGCACAAACAAGGTAGTCCTGAGTTTGGTAAAATGCGTGAACTAGCTTTTGCTATACGTGCAAAGGGTGGTTGGGGTAAGGTTAAAGAAGAATAATTGGTGGTGATAGTTGGTACCGACCCAACCTCCTAGGCTTATGAAACCTGTGCGCATCCTTCTACGCCATATCACCTAATTATTGGAGCGGGTAGCGAGAATCGAACTCGCAAATTTTCCTTGGCAAGGAAACAGGTTACCTTTACATCATACCCGCATTATACTTTTCTACGTCTGTGATGATCTTCCATGATTTCACATAACGTTCTATTTTCATACTTAACTCGATCCATACGATTTTCACTTGCAGTACCCCAATATAAATGTTTTGGATTACTGCATTTACCATTGTTACAAGCATGACACACTAAAATATTATGACCTTTTGGTATAGTGGTTTCAAGTAAATGTGCTAACAAACCTTTACACATTGTTGAGCCACCTCCACGTTCAATACAATAATCATCAAGATCTAAGTGTTCTTGTCGCTGTTTTTTGGTAAGCTTGATATAATCGTAGATATCTTTCACATCAATATTTATAATATTATAATTAAGATAAATAATATTATGAAATGCTCTGAAATTATTAATGAAGCACGTCTTGGCGACTTTCCATATACGGATGAGCCTGATAAGACTACCGTTGCCTTAAAAAGCCATCACAGCCAAATCTACACTAACTTAGCTAAAAAAGTTAAACGTATCAATGAACTAAAAACCGAACTTAAAGCACTTGAAGATGAAGTAAAACAATCTTCACGTGAAAATGTAGCTGATTTATTTGATATTGAAGACGCTGTAAAAACACGTGTTATTGATACTGTATCATTTATTGTAACACTTTCGAAAGATCCTAAAGCTACAATATCACCAAAGTATAAAGATATATTAGAAGTTTTAGAAAAACAGCTAACTCCTGAATTAATTAGTGTGTTAGAAAATCTTAAGAAAACAATGGTTACAGTAACTCAGAAAGCACCATCATTAAGAATTGAACCAAAAGACAAGTCTCAATTAGATGAGGGTAAGTTATCTCAATATTTTAGCAAACTAAAAAATTGGGTAATGAATTGGGGTGTTAAGTATGATGCCAAGCTTGATCAGTTAAAAAGCATGGCAGGAATGTAGTGGTGCCCTAGGGGAGAGTCGAACTCCCAAAATTATGATCCTAAGTCATACACGTATGCCAATTCCGTCACCAGGGCATTTTAATGGTCTCGGATGTGGGATTCGAACTCACGACCTCTTGCTCCCAAAGCAAGCATTCTAACCAGACTGAACTAATCCGAGAAAACTTTTAATCTATTTTAAAATTTGTTACTATTGCGATACGATGTTTTTGTAATTCTACACCTGTTGAAATAATATCATGATTTAAATATGATGGAAATATTACCATATAATCCTCAACAGGAGAATAATTCCAATGTCTAAAGTATGTTGAGTTATCTATACTATTATTATCTAATATTGGAATAATATTCTTTAGTAACTTATGTGGGGCATATTCAAACCATGGTGTATTATTATAGAAACTTAACTTGTGGCTTTTTTCATCACATGAAATATAATGTACGGCAGCAAAATAAATGTTATCATAATAGTGATTGTGTAATTTCATCTTGTTATCATGATTTTTACATACAGTGATATTTTGTATGTCATATGTATAATTTACGTCAGCCTTAAACTTAATTTCAGTAGTGCAAAATTGTTCCCAAACTTTATCATATACTTTAAGTAACGATGAAAGATCAGGTTTTACAAAATCAGGATTTTCCCAATCATCATAGTAATGATGAATGTTAGTATAACCTAGATCTCCTGTTTCATAATCTTCCCATTTATTTCTTACAGGAGATTTTTCGTAGTTGTCAATAACTGTTTTTATTATCGACTCTTTATCGTATAATGATGGATCAATGTATACAGTAAAAAACGGTGATGAAAATAAATATTCTTTTTTAAACATAGAGCTATTTAGACAAGATTGGTAGGGGCACAGAGAATCGAACTCTGATTTATTGGTTAAAAGCCAATTACTTTAGCCGTTAAGTTATACCCCCATTATCTTTCGTACCTTGTCACTGTCCATTTGGACTCTCCTTTAAAAAACTTGTATCAAACGTATCAGGATCATCAACCAACTGATTCTCACTGACTTGAACCCATTTACCATCAATCTTTACTTCTACTTTAACCTTCTTTAATTCACGTTCTAACGCACGTTCAGCTTCTAATAATTCACCTGTGCGTTTCATATATTCTAATTTAATCCATTTTTTAAACTTATCACTATTAGCCATTTTTTCAAATGCATCTTTACGATTGTCTAGTTGGCTACGACTAGATTCGCTATAACCATGTGCACCACTTGCACGATGTGTACAATGCACTGCTGAACTTGTTTTATTACGTTTTTGCCCACCTGCGCCCGTACCTTTAGTATATGACCATTCACAATCTTTGGCAGTAATACTAAAGAATGGATCTTCTTTTTTGTTAACTTTCACTATATTTCCTATACTAAATATGGTTATGAACGATGTATACCAAACCTTAACACCAAGTGGACTACACATATATTTGTGTCGTAGTGAACAAGGTGTATGCTTAGTTATACTACGTGATGTATACGATCAAAAATTTATAATGCGATATTTTACTGATTATAAAGCAGCATTTGAATTTATATTAGATTTTGAACATCCTATTTAATGGTGCTGATAACAGGATTTGAACCTGTGACTTCCATCTTACCAAGATGGCGATCTACCACTGATCTATATCAGCATTGGGGTGACCAATGGGTATCGATCCCATTCTGACACTTTCACAGAGTGTAGTGCTAAACCTTTACACTATGATCACCATTGTTTGGCAGGAGGTATAGGATTCGAACCTATGCATGTCGGAATCAAAATCCGATGCCTTAACCAACTTGGCGAACCTCCAATTGTTATTGGCGACCTGTAGGGGTAACGATCCCCTCATTTCCGCAGTGACAGTGCGGTATCTTCACCATGCAGATCCACAGGCCAAATTTAATGGTGGAGGTAAACGGGTTCGAACCGATGACCTTTAGCTTGCAAAGCTACTGCTCTCCCAACTGAGCTATACCCCCAATAATACAGGATGCATTTAACGGTTCAAATTAGCAGTTTGATGTTTTAAATGGCTGTTAGCATCCTAAAAAAGAATTCGTGTTTAGCTACTAATCCTCATTAGCCCTAAACTGAGTAGTTACACTGTCCACGTTACCCTTATGGTAGGCTGCGTCCACCTAAGATATTTCTATCACTCATGTAAGGCGAGCTTTGGGGTAGATCTTAACACCCTGTAGTTTTGGAAACTACAATACCCACTTTATCTAACGTAAAAGTGTAAACCGAGGTTCTTTATAAATATTTTCTATTACGTTCTAATGGTTTTTGTATATCACTAGTTATATTAAAGAAAAATACTTGAGTCAATCTTGGTTCATTTTCAGAAAAGAATGAATTTGCTTTATGCCACATCTTAGAATCAAAACAAATCATTCTGTTATAAACATTTTGGTATTTACTGACTTCAATAAAATGGTCATTATGATAATTAATAGCATCACTATAAGTTTTATTATCAAAAAAGTTTGTAACCCTATGCTTATAAAATAAACTCTTGTAAAGATAATGATCATCATTACTTACAAATTGTTTACTTTTTTTAGGTAAAAAAAGTGATGTACCTGAATTTACATCAATGTTTGGTGTTAGATAGATAATTGCAGCAAGTTCTGCTATTTCATCATAATGAATCCAACCATCATTCAATGAAGAATCTTTAACATTGTCGTATGGTGGAATCAACTGAAACATAGTATCACAAGTATACCCCTGTTTAATTTCATCTTCAGTATAAAATAATGTAAGAATTTTATAGGTACATAAGTCAAAAAACGTCTTATCTATGTCATATAGCCCTTCGGTTCTACGCCCAGGCCACCTTCCATCATCTGATTCATAAAATGTTTGACTTAAAGCAAACTCTCTTACTTTATCAGGATCACTATAAAAATTATCAATACATAACGAAGGATAGTTAAAACGCATGTTGTTATTTATAAACAAAGATATTATATAAAAAATATGGTGACAGGCTCCCGAACCTGTGCTGACAAGAGTACGACCACCGTTTTCACGTATCCGCTCTTGCTGCTCTTCAACGTTAAGCTACACCATATTGAAACACACTATTAACGTCTTGGTAGGAGACGCATCCTTCACTAGGCTACCACCGCTAGTTACAAGGTATGTAATGTGCTTCAATATGGCGGTTCTTATGGACTCGCACCACACTGATCAAACCAAGAGCTTTACTAGTGTCCTTTATCGTCACTGGTCAGGGCTATTGTAGAGGGTTGCATGACGACCTTTTCAAGACATTGCATGTGACTAGCATGCCTGTTTCTATCCTGTCCATCACTACCTAGCAGGGAACTGAGAGCTTGGTTGATGTACCTTCTCGGAGAACCATATTGAAACACACTTACGGCTATAAACCGCTGAACAATACTGCCCTGATAAAATGTGCTTCAATATGGTCAGTAGGGCAGGGGATGGATGCATCTTCCGTTTCAAACGATATTTCGAACTATCTACGCAGTCGATGTTGATCTTTAGTCTGCAACCTCACCAAGTCGGCTCACGGTTATTTCCTACTCACCATATTGAAACACACTCTGCCACGGCTTTCACGTGCGACTATCCCACCCTTGCGAATCTTACGCCATTTACTGACTTGTCATCTACACTTCATCCGGATCTACTAGGAAGATGATTACGGGATTTTAAAATGTGCTTCAATATGGTAGATCCATTGTGGAAGGGATTTCGAAACCCTCATTTCGCTGCACTCTAACCTCTAAGCTACTGCCCCGATGGAGCAGGTGGGACTCGAACCCACGCCTCGCTGCGTGTTATCCATTACACTACCACGGATCATTGGGTTAATTACTCCCAACTATGGTTTATGGTGATCAATCACAAACCATATTGAAACACTCTGCGCTGGAGCTACCACTAAATCAGGCTTCGCTACCCTGACAACTAAGAGTGTTTCAATATGGTTGGTCAATGTTTTTATTACTTGGCACTATGCAGTATCTAGCGATAGGTTGCTACCTATCTTCACTCAGCCTCCCGACCAACTAGACCCTTTCAGGATTTGCACCTTTCAAGAACGGATACTCTGAATACCCATATTTAACAACGACCATCTACCATATTAAAGCACTTTGGATTCGAACCAAAACTAGATACCCAACCTTGCTAGCAGGTTTGAGGGTTTCAGCGCACCAATGCTGTCTCACTTGGTGCTTTAATATGGTGGGTGCTCTCCGATTCGAACAGAGAAGGCCAAAGACAAGAGATTTACAGTCTCCCCCCGATACCGTTACGGGACTAAACACCCAAAATTTACATCAATTTTTAAAGATCTTTTAAACTGACTAACTTGCGTACAAATCAATCAATATGTGTATATTACATCAAACTAAAATTATTGTCAAGCATTTTTTGGTGCCGCCTCGTGGAATCGAACCACGTTCCTAGATTCTTCAGACCCATGCTATGACCACATCAGCTAAAGCGGCATTATGGCGTTCCATAGCGGATTCGAACCGCTGTTCACGGATAGAAAGTCCGTTTTCCTAACCCCTAGAAGAATGGAACTTGATTATGCTACAACAACATATCCCCACAATTTACGTGGCTTGTTAGCCTTGTATCTACTATCAAAGGCATCATGCACCACATGATCAATACACGCAGACAAGTGTCCCCTAGTATGCAGAATTACTTTACCTGTAGGAATATCTTTTTTCGTTACATACTTACGTGACTTTTTTACTGATACATACTTGTAACCACGTTCTTCCAAATATTGTTGCCATACAGAGGTAATAACACCTTTGTCAGGATTAAAATCATATCCTGCTTCATATTGCATCTCATTCAACTCCCACCATACTTGATGATAGGGCAAACCTAAAATAATTGAAATTGAACGTGTTACACAATCACGTTTTTTTGTACCTTTAAATCCATCTGAAGCACGTCCACCATCTGTTTGAACATATGAACATGCTTCTTTTTCTAGACTGATTACTGTTACTGAACCATTGTAATAATTAACATTCAATCGCATATCAATCTCCTAATTAATAAGAGAATTATACGTTAAATTTAGATATTATGCAACCTGCTTAAATTTTCTTTGTGCATAATCTACAACAGTAGCAGTACTACCCCAAGCATTAGCAGGTACTTCGTTGTAAATATACAACATAATATCTTTTAATGCGGCTAAATTTTTAGAATCAGCTTTAAATACAGCACTTGCTAAATCATTAGTAAGTACTGCTCGGAGAAAACTACCTGGCATAATGCCTTCGTTAACATATCTGTCAAGTGAATCTTTAGTAGCTTGCGGTATCATTTTCAACTCCTTACAGTTTAATCCAACCAAAACTATCACATAAAAACTCGGTGGTCTCACCATTCGCACACACTTCAACAATATCACCAATACTAAGCGAACGTCCTCTACCGTAAAGTTCTACACGTTCACTTTGACGGTAAGGATTGTTAGTAAGGTCAAATGCTTCTTCAGCAGCTTTTGTACCTTCAAGATCAGTGAAAAATGGTTTTGCTGCTGTGTAAAGATCAAGTACTGACCGTACTAAACCAATACGATTTTTTGAGAAATAAAACTCGGTTGAAACTTCTTGGGGAGCTAACTTGATAGTCACTAAACTCATTTCAATCTCCGTTTCGTTGTCAATAGAGATATATTAACTAAATTTAGATATGTTGTCAAGCAATTTTTATTTGTATGGTTTTTGCAACAGGTACTTGTCTAACATACTCACCATTACCCTTACGATTTGCCCATGGTTTTAATGGATAATCTAATATAATTGCACTGTCAATTAGCACTGCTCTAGTACATGGCGCATTAAGTTGGACGTAACATACTTGATGATCGTCTTCAATAGGATGTGGAATCTTTTTTAAATATTCGTTGCTTTTACGCCACTGATGATCTTTACGTTCAATACAATTAATTTCATTAAATGGAAATGGTGTATCATCTCGCCAATTACCGTACCGTACTTCGATTTCCCATGTTTGAACTACTTTGTTAGTATTCTTGTTAATGGTTAACAAATCAATACCATGTTCATTAGGATTTTCAATGGTTTTTAAATGATATGGTAAAAAACCATCAAGGTATTTAATAAATGCTTGTTTACCTTTACTATCGTATAGTGTATGATCATTACGGTCAAATGGTTTGAGATTACCACTCATTCCACGTTTTTGTTCAATATTCATAAGTTATAAGTTAGGTTGGTGCTGCATGTCGGATTCGAACTGACCACCCCCGCATTACAAGTGCGGTGCTCTACCAAATGAGCTAATGCAGCATATGAAGAATATTAAAATATTATTTAATCAATGTCAATTAATTAGGAATATTTTCAAATTGCATAACAAATGAAAACCTGTGTTCTACTGCATGAGTCGTAGGTGTTAAAATCATGTGAGGTATGGTGTTATCAAAAAGGATAACTCGACCTGGTTTAAAGAGACTACAGTAAACCACTTCATCTAATTTTTCATTTAAAAATAACGTTTGTCCACCCCATGATATGTCCCATTGTAGGTTAGCATAATAAATGAGCGTTATACCCACCATGGGATTGTAAACAGGTGCAATATGATCACAATGAGGAACATTATGTTCAGAATTTGTTGATAAATTAACTCTAACCATTTTTAATACTGCTGATTCTAGGTTATGAACTTCATTTAAATGAGCATATGCTTTAGTATCTGTAAAACCAAATAAACTTAATTCAAGATCATTATAAATTGAAAAAAATTGCTTGTCTTTTTTAAAAGGCAAATCTGAACCTTTTATTGCAAACACAGAATTAATTATAAAGTTATAAAAATGAAGTCTTGTTGCATAATCAAACAAATCATCATAGACATAAATTGGTTTATTGTTTGATGTTTCAATCAGCATGGCGTGTTAAATAGTTGACTCTAATTTTTTCAGGATTAAAATAAGTTTGAACAATATACTGTGCTAAGTTAATATCAAATGGTTTACAACTAAAAATATCAATGTACGCAGTACTGTCTAATTCCATAAAATGCGCAGTGATACTACTCGTAGTAATAGCTTGCATCAATGTATATCCTTGTTTAGGATCATCTTCAAGTAAATATTCAATCCATGGTTCACCTGCTGCAATCATATCAATCGTTGGAACAAGATACTTTATCCAATTGTAAATGTTTTCACGACTGTCAATATTCTTACAACCACTACAATCTAACAACAAATGATAACCAAAATAATCTGACATTCTTTTTCCTTATTAAATGTTCTCTTTTTCAAGAATTAATTTTTTGAAATGGTCGTTTTCTGAGAACACACAAAACTTTCCATTATTATTGTAACCAACAATATTTTTACCATTTCTTGATTCTTGATCTGCCCAAATAAACACATACTCTTTAACCTCTAAGCTACACTTTACTAGACGATAGTAAAAATAATTTTCTATATATCGTCCTAGTAATATAACTTGGCTTAAACTTGGTTGCATGTAATCAGGGATACTAGTGTTTTCTCGCCACCCACACAAAAATCGTTTACATAATTCAGGTCTTACAGGATATATGCCACATTGATTTTTAAGTAAGAACCTGCAAGATCCACCCTGTAAACTCATATCAAAACTATATATATCTGCTGTCAAATAACCTTCGCAACATTTTGAACATCCATTACATCCACGATTTTCAAATGTCTTTATGGGGATTTGTAGCATTTAAAACCTTATTTCGTTGCTTATATATAGCAGCATTTGATACTCCTAATTTTTTTTCTAGGTCTGAAATAGAAAATCTTGATAGCAAATCAATGATATCAATGCTATCCCAATCTACTTTTCTGCTATTTTTTTGGGCACAGGTATGCGAGCAAAATTTATTTTGTATAGGTTTTAATTGATTACACATTGGGCAATTATTAAATTTACCTATTAATTTATAATCTGCAAATTTTTCATCAAATTTACTGAAAACTTTTGGCACTTCTCTAACTTTAGCATGAATTTCAGAATGGCAATTATGACAAACTAATATGCATTTCCTTAACTCATCAACTATTTTAGTCCAAGATTTAGGATTTGCTCTTGTAGCACCAAAATTCATATCTTTTTGACTAGGGTCTAAATGATGAAATGCTAAAGCTTCATTACAATTGCTATAACCGCAACATTGACATTTACCACCCATAGACTCAATCATTCTTTGTTTTGTTGTTGATCTCCATGTTTTTACTCTTTCTGATGAACTTGACATATAACTTATAACCTCCAACTTTATTTATCATTTTTTATAGGTTATAAGTTTTAATGGCTCCAATGCGTGGGATCGAACCACGGACCAATTGATTACAAGTTTGTGTAACTTTCGTTACTCCTTGGACTATACCACAACCATAGTGTTACCACGTTAGGTTCTCACCGTCTAGTCTCTACACCTTCAAGAATATTTCTATTCAAGCTTGGCTCGGTATTGCCTTATGCAGTGCACTTAGGTTTCACCGAATTTGATGAGTTTTTCAATTAGCGTTTCCACTAAAAGCTGCCTTTTGACAGTCAACTGCTCTACCTCTGAGCTACATTGGAATATTCTTATTTATAACCTAAACATAAGTTATAAAAATTTTGGTGGAAGGTGTGGGATTCGAACCCACGGTCCGTATTACTACAGACAACACCTTAGCAGGGTGCCGATTTAAACCGCTCATCCAACCTTCCATAATTATTTCAAATCAATATTAATATAACTATATTCTCCAACTGATCCTAAAATATCAGCAACAAAATAATTTGCACCTATGCAATATCTAGGTATAGGTGACATACTATATTCTGTATTATGTTCTATTCTTGATGGAAATATAAACACTTTATTATTTGTAGGTTCTACGTAAAAAGATGTATAGTTATATTTGTTTAATTCATTTGAAGAAAAAGTAAATGTACTATCTTTAAACACATTTTTTACACCATCTAATTTTAAATTTAAATTAGACATTGGGCCATCAATCAAATCATGGTTAAAATACCATAAAATACTTAATAAACTATTTGGGTGATTATGACTGTGATGATTACCTCCAATGTTTTGTCTTGTAATCCAACTACCAATCATCTTAAAATTTTCTTTTATACTTAATACTTCTTTAGTGTAATAGTTAATATAGTGATCAAACACATCCTTAATTCTGTGCAGATTGTTATCTTGTAGTAAATTATATGTATTACTTACTTTAATACATTGATTATTATTCATAGGTCGCCATTCAACTTGTTGTAAACATTGAATCTCGTGTTCTTGCAAACAATCTTTTTCATCTAAGTCAACAATGACTAAAGGAATTGGGTTAACATTATGTATGTGAATATTTTTTTCCATATTGTATCAATAATTTTATTGGCCCGACCGGAGGGAATCGAACCCCCATTCTGGATTTAGAAGAACCATGTCCTATCCATTGAACGACGGTCAGATTTATTTTTTTAAGTATTGCCTCCAATTGCTAGGCAATACATAATCTTTTCTTGATTGTAAAACATTAATGTTATCATAACTATGATTGCCAATCCATGGCGCACCAACAGCTAATGTTAATTTAAACCCATTTGAACTATTATGCATACCATGAGGCCATCCACCATCCATTAAAAATGGTTGATCTATTGCAGGTGCATTAACCTGACCATTTTCTGTAATCCAATACAATGTATCAGTTTGCCCTTGCAACACATAACGAAACTTATGTTGCATGGTTCCAACTTGGTTTTCATCACAATCAATGTGTTCAGCATTACTAAAATTTGGTTCAGTGAGTAGTGCCATAATTCTTGCACGTTGCCCCATCCATGGGAATACAATATCGTCAAACCAATCTCTAATTTCTTTTGAAGTATAGTCTACCCACTCAAACTCATCTTTACCACCATTATCAGATCCATCATGCCCAATTTTACCACTACGTGTCATTAAAGGTAACATATTGGTTGTTCGATAAGAATCCCACCACCAATATTTTCGTGGTGTGTCCATAATAGTATCTACTATATGTGCTTTGTCTAATAGTGGAAAATCAACTGTAGCAAATAATAATTCATTCATGCCAATATTTAAGCAAAAACAAAAGCATAAACAAATATTGCTATAAAAATTAATAGCGATACCCACCAAAAGGTAAGCATGCCTACTGTTATAAGTAATGCTAACCATGCACCATGATATAGATGTAATTGCCACATTGTCATAACAGTATTTATATGGTGGAAGCGGTGAGATTCGAACTCACGGACCCATTACTGAATCGCTAGTTTTCAAGACTAGATCCTTAAACCACTCGGACACACTTCCGTTATTTTATTTTAGGTACGATTTCACGATCCCAATAGCTTTTCTTACCTATTCTAGAAGAAACAGCTTTGTCGACACCTACAATGGATTTCCATTTTTCTGATCGTGCTTTACTTTGTTCAACATCAAAACCTGTATAGTCATCACCAACCCATTCCCATTTATGATGCCATATCCAAGGATCAGCTAATGGTTTAGTAACTTTAACGTTACCATCTCTAGTAACTTTAATGGAAGTACCTACTGTAGGTTCATCTGCAGTATCAAAGTCAGGTGATGAAATAAAAGCTATTGAACCATCTTTTAAATCATAACGTACCACTGTATAATCAAAATCAGGTGGCAATTTAGAAACAGCTAATTTGTACCATGACAACGGTATTTCACGTTTGAGTAATGGTGAATTAACATAGTCTTTGTGAACATAGATTTGTCCACCAATAACTTTACCAATTTTACGATTGGTAGATTCTGTAAGTAATTCTTTAATTAGCATGTTGTATTTATTCAAAATAGTATGGCACCGACAGAGGGATTTGAACCCCCACAAACAGTTTTGGAGACTGCTATGCTGCCATTACACCATGTCGGCATATATTTGGAGTAAGCGACAGGAGTTGAACCTGCATAAAACGGGGTTGCAATCCGTTCCCTAGCCATTCGGGTCACGCTTACATATAAAACAGGATGCATTATCGTTGCTCTACCATTAAGCTACATATCTTTTACAAGACATGGTAGGATTCGAACCTACAACAGACGGCTCCCGAAGCATCATAACTTGCTGTTAGCATCCTAAACTTGGCACCCCCTGTAGGATTCAAACCCACGACCTTACCGTTCGTAGCGGTACGCTCTAAGTTCACTGAGCTAAGGGGATATATTTTTACATTCTTAAAACAACTGTACTCAATTATCTTAAGAATGTAGTGGGGCCATCCCCCACTTGCTCATCTTACTCCTGTGTTATCGCCACAGTTTCATACCGAGACTCCGACCGTTCGTGGCATGTTTATCGTGCACCACTGAGACCTCGTTTCTCACACACGTAAAACAAAAAACCCTAGGGGTTTATTCCTAGGGTTCAGTTTAATCTTATGTACTATCTATGATTAGCCTGAACCCCTGCCCCCAATATCCTCAAAATTATATGAGCGAGCATGGGGGATCGCACACCAACTTGGTTGTGTACCCTTCGCTAAACTCATCGTATTTCTGAGACTTTTCATGTTTGTTACTTTACCTTATAAAATTTACTTTGTCAACTACTTTTGTATCTTAATGTAAGGTTATTTATACATTTGTTTAAAAACCCTACAAAAAAAGCCACTTTTTCACATATTTTGGTGCCCCCTCCAGGGGTCGCACCTGGCACCAACGGTTTATGAGACCGCTGCTCTTCTAACCATGAGCTAAGGGGGCAACATGGATCGAACTATAGCAAGCATTTAAAATGCTGTCAAGCTATTTATGTAAGTTTTTATTTCTTCGTAGTTTTCAATGTGTAACTTAGGATCATCCAACGTTTTTACACCATCATTCTTAGCTTGAAACTGAAGCAAAGTAGAACATTGTTCAAATATATTTTCATATGTAACATGGGGTATAGTAAGATTATACTTACTTTTTAATCGTTGGATATTATCTTGAAATAGCATATTGCTTTCTGCCATATACCTACACATCTTGTCAATACCTTCAGTAATGATAACTTTTGATGTACCTTGAACTACTCTATTGATAGGAAATACATTATTATTTAAGCCTTTACTCCAATGGTCCGCTACAATGTAACTGAATAATTGATCAACTACATTTCTTTGTAATGAAACAAAAGAAAACTTTCTATCTATAAATGTTTCTACAATTCGATCAAACAATTGCGTATCATAATGTTTGAAAACAAATAACTTGATACTTAATTGTTGTTCTAGATTAAATCGTTTTAACACATCTAAACGATAACTATCCCTGTCCCATAACTTCCATCCCGTAGGAAAAGGGCTTCGTTCAAAATTTATACGAAACAGGTAATCATTATGATCAAACATGTAGCTCGAAATATGATGTGATTCAAATAGTTCACCTATTTCTAACTGACGTATGTACCTCTGCCTAAAAATATTACCAATTAATTGTGTTCCTGATCTAGGCAATGATAAAAAACATACTCTTTCGTAACTACTCAAGCCCCATTTCCTTGCGAATATTAGTTGCACTGATACTGGTGATGCTTTCATCAAACGTTTCTTCACCACTTGTATAGCCTACACCACGTCCCCAACCAATATGTACAATATTAGGCACTAACATGATTTCATACTGTCCTTGATACAGTGGGTCTAAGTCACGCTTAATATAACCTTTAACTTGTTCTACGTTAAAAGGGTTACTGCCTTGCCATCCTTGAACATCACGTATTTGAATAACGACTTGCCCTGTACGCTGTAACAATCGTTCAAATAATGCACGATGACCTGCATGCCATGGTTGCCAACGTCCTAACATTTGTACTGTTTCTTTACGCCAATCAAATGTTGGTCTACGTTGATCCTTGATAATATGTTCACCAATATACTTTACCCAAAATTCAGCATTTTTTTCAGTAATACGAAAATCATATTGTGCAGGTGGTATAAATGCTTTGTTAGTATCTTCGTAACGACCTGCATCAATAGTGTCCATCCAAATTGTCCAATCTGCTTTGAAGTTGTTACGCATTTCAACTAATGGTGCAACAAAATCACAAATGACATAATCGCTGCCACTATTTATTGCAAAGTCTGCCATACGTATAGATTGTCGAATACGACCTTCAGTGCTGAAGTCCCAATCATTATAACGCTTACGTACATCATCAGCATTAAACCATTTTACTGTTGGTTGCCAATTCATCGGGGCAACTTCGTACTTAGCTAATTTAGAAATTGGCATTTCGGTAACTGAACGTGACAATTGTAAAAATTGTTTTAATCGTTCAGCAAGGTAAGTTTTTCCTGAGCCAGGTAAGCCCATAATAAGAATTTTAGTAGTCATAAATTTATTTACATCAATATAAACCCCTTAAATATTTTCATGAATTTTGATGCTTTTAGCCATGGACAAATCATTAGTAAGTTATGGCTGTGTGAGGAATTAGAACGATATGTACAACCTAATCTATCAGTTTGGGTGTTAGGAAGTTGGTACAATATCACTGCTTTTATGTTGCAAGTTAGAAAACCTGACTACTATAAACACATTACAGGATTTGATACAGATACCAATGCCATAGCAGTAGCTGACAAAATATGCAGTGCATGGAACATATACGCTCCTACTACTGTAACCAACATTGTTACTGACGCAAATAATTTAAATTGGACTAACTGCCCTGACATTGTAATAAACTGTAGTGCTGAACATTTTGATCATAATACGTGGTTTGGTTTGATTCCTAAAAACACTATCGTATGTATACAATCAACTAATATTACTGATCCTAACGAACCATGGTTAATCAAACAACCTACCCCTACTATAAAAGAATTCAAAAAAATTTATCCCTTAGCACAAGAATTTATGGTTGGTATAAAACCTATACCATTAAATAGACATGGCAAATTTTATGAACGTTATATGATTATTGGAAAAAAATGAAACTTATTATCTTTATTACTTCGTTACTATTAAGCTTAAATGCATATAGTTTTCAACCTACTAAACCTGTTACTGTAGTTATAGGTTATGCTAGTGGTAGTGGAAATGAAATTGTCTTTCGTAAAGCAGCAAGTATTGTACAAAAACAAAACCCAAATATTAATTTTATTATTGAAAACAAGCCTGGGTCGGATGAGGTGGTTGGCTTCAATCATTTCGCTAAACAACTTGCAGATGGTCATACCTTATTTGTACCTGCCATTGGCGTATTTGTTGGTACGAAAACATGGTATTCAAATATACTAGTGCATGATCCATTTGATGTGGAATTTGTTATTAGCTTAGCTAGAACACCACTAGCATTAGTAGCTAATTCAGAAAAAGGTGTAAAAACGTTAGAAGAATTTAATCAATTATCAGGTGTAGTTAATATTGGAATAGGTGCTGCAATACAACGTGTTGCATATGAATACCTTCGATCTAATATGAAAGCACAAACTGAAATGATAGGCTATCGCAGTCCTGCATTAGCTGCAGTTGACGTTGCAGGTGGTCAAGTACATTATGGCATATTTCCCGCTAGTAGTGCATATGAATTTTATAAATCAGGTAAAGTTCGATATCTTGGTATAACAGGTAACACTGTACCAAGCAAAATTCAAGGTACTATGTTATTAAAGTTTTCATTAGCTGGTCAAGTTGGTGTTGTTTTACCTAAAAATACTGACCCAACTATTGTAAAATTTTGGGAAAAGACTTTTCTTAATGCAGTACGGACTGCTGAATTTACGGAATTTCTGAATGATATTATGTGGTACACACTACCCGAAGATCAAAACAGTACAGGATATGAAAAGCTAATGATCGAACAACGTAAATTATGGGCACCCTATGTGGATAAAATAAAGCTACACTAAACCGTCCTAAATAGCAATATGAAAGTAAAATTTATATTGCTATTCTTATTTCAAGTAATTGCTCATATTAGTTTAGTATGGGCTTTTTTTAACTTTGGTTTATATGAATGGCTTACCGTATTTTTTATTTACTTTTTAACAGGTTGTATTGGTGTAAGCATTACCTTACATCGTTATTATAGTCATAAAAGTTTTAAACCAAAATATGCTTGGTTGGAAAAAATTGGAAGTATATGTAGTGTATGGGGATTAATTGGTAGTCCTATAAGTTGGGTAAACAACCATCGTGCACATCATCGTCACGCAGACAAGCAAGGCGACCCTCATAGCCCCTTTGTTTTTGGTTATGTTAAAGTACAATGGTTAAGCATGTTTTATACACATCCCAAGCTACAATATGTCAATCAAATGGTGCGTGATCCTTTTCATAGATTTTTACATCGTAGATATTATCACATTCATGCATTGATATTGTTATCCTTACTATTGATCGGTGGATGGTATTGGGCAACACTGCTTTATCTTGCACCTGCTGCTATATTATGGAATGCAGGTAGTAGTATTAACACATTGTGTCACAGTGTATTAGGATATACCAATCATAAAGTAAACGATTATAGTAAAAATAATGTTATACTAGGATATCTTGTATGGGGTGAAGGATGGCACAATAATCATCACTATCGCCCTGCAAATAAGAATTTTCAAACAAGACCTTGGGAATTTGATGTAAGTTACCAAGTCATAAGGTTAATAGAACAATGAAAAAATATTTTGAATATATCGATACATTACCCATCAATAAAGACTTTACAGATACAGTAGAAGAAAAATGGTATTATCGTTTTGATACTAAAGAATTTAAGTATGATTGTCGAAATTGGATTAGGCATGGTGGCACCGTTGTAGGTTATCTTAGTACATTTGGTAAAGATATGGCACTAGAATTGGTTAAAGATTTTGGTGCTAAAAAATTATTACGTGAATGTGGTTCAAAACCTGAAAGTATTTTTGCGCTAACCGTGTTACCATATTCTAATTTTCCAATTCATCTAGATTATCACCCTAACAGAACAACCATGGTATATAATGTTATGGTTGGTGGCACAGATAGTGAAACGTCACTATATGATGAAACCGGATGTGTCTTTAAATTACGTGGCATACATGAATATCACTTTAACCCAAATAAGGTAGTGCATGGTGCAAAAACATCTAGTGAACCCATACAACTTCTACAATTTTTTTACAATGCTTAATAGAAAACAGTTACCTGCACTAGCAAAGATCAACAAAAAGATTGATTTACAATTATTGCGAGAATATATTATCAACAACCACTATGATGATTATAATAAGTACAATGATATTAAGTATAGCGCAAATAGTAATCATCAAGCTTTTCTAATTGCCAATGAATATTGCAAAGAGAGTTTTTTTAAAGAATCAAATGCACCTTTACTAGAAGGTGAAAAGTATAAACAGTTATACTTAACTAATATTGACCCAAGTTTAATTACAACAGATTCAACCAAGCTTAGTGAAACACATAAAAACATCTTCACAAGAACTAAACGATTAGATCGTACTCATACATTATATGTACCTGAAGCAGATGAGTTAAATTATGGTTTACGTAACGAGCATTGTGTAGGCATATTTGATGATATTCTTAACATGTTTACAAGCAAAGTAACACGAGTAAGATTAGCAGTGTTAAGTGATCACTTTGAAATTAAACCGCACGTTGATTATGATCCATCATATATCACACGTTATCATATTCCTATTTTTAACAATGATGAAGTTATATATGGGTTTAGAGTAAACAAAATAGACCAAGAATATCAAATGATCGAAGATGGTAGTGTTTACTTCTTTAATAGTGGGCATGTTCATTGGGTTAAAAACTTAGGCGATAAACCAAGATTAAACTTAATTATAGACACACACGGACAAGAGGATTTAGTTTTTCAATGATATCCTTTAATAGTTTAGACTACTCCAACATACAACCATACCATCAACATATATTAAACACGCTGCAACCTAACAAATTTTTAGGTGGTTTATGGTCTGAACAAAATGAACAATTTAGCACTGCACTTGAACCAATCATAGGTAAAAACATATTGTTCAATAGTGGCACTAACGCATTGTTATCAGTTCTTGAATGGCTAGAATCTAAACATCGTGTTTATTATTATGTTAGTGAATTTAGTTACTTTTTCATATGGGGTTTTTTACAAAATAGAACATATGAAATGATATCATCAAGAAATGACGAAGTTACTCCTGTACCTTTACCAAGAAATTTAGACATTACTCCTGAAAATGGGTGGTTACCTGTTTATATTTTAACAAGTCATAATAATATTAACGTAACTCATCCAAAAGATGAGCATGCATTTTATATCGAAGATCGTTGTCAAGTATTTGGAACATCATCTAAACTCAAACCTGACGTAGCAATTTATAGTTTTAGTAATAATAAAATTTTACAAGGTGGTGAAGGTGGATGCTTAGCTACAGACAATGAAGAACTACTATCGTGGGTAACATATCGCCAATTCAGTGATGTTAAACCAACCAAAAAACACCCATACTTTTTTACGTTTGGTAATTATCAACATGGTAATAGCACAATGCCGTTTAAAGGTAGTATGAGTGCATTAGTTAGTAGTTTTTTACATGCACAATTATTAGATTTACCACGTTTACAAGAAATCAGACAGAAAAATTACAAAAAATTATCTGTATTAAAGTTTGATGATAGGCAAAAATCTGAAGCAGAATTTCCTTTAGGTTATCCATTATTTTATCAATTAGAGTTACATCGTCAAACCTTTGCTATACAAAATAAATTCATTAAACATGGTATACAAACGTATATAGGATTATTACCTTATAATCATTATAAGAAACGACCCATGATGAAATACTGTATACAATTACCTGTTCATCCAAACTTATCTGATAATGATATTAGCCACATTATTAACGTTACAAAAGAAATTTATGGTAAACTTAAGTAATTTAAAAACATTAACCGTTCAACGTGATATGGACACCTACAAACAAATTTGTGGTAATTATGTTGGACGAGGGTTACGTCATGAAAGCAATTACTCATTAGAAACAGTTGAACAACTTGTTAAAGATAATTACTTTAATATTGGTGCGTATACTATTTTAGCCAATGATCAACCTATTGCAGGATTTGGACTATATCACCATGAGGACTATGTTTTTATGGCAAGATTAGTTACAGTTGCTCCTACTGATATACCATTGTTTGGTGTGATGATTGATGAAGCAAGAAACCATATGCGTAAAGGTATAGTTATGACATTTAATGAAAGTAACTTATCGATGCGTAAAATCTTTAATCAACGAATAAATTATACAGGGACTAATGTGCATATATTGTATTCACGATTAAGATTACGCCAATTTGTATGGCATTCAACACCTATAAACTATCGTTATACAAAACAATGGATGTTTTATTATACGCCTGACAACCACGTGCCACAATTTACATAAGATGCCAAGGATCTTCTTTAAATCGTAGGGCAGCAACTATTCTAGGTTTTGTATCATAATGTTTTACCGCATGTGGTACATCAGCACGAATAATGATCAGTTGATTTGGTTTGAACTTATAGGATGCATCAGTAATTTGCACTAGGTCTGAGTATCGATATACATGTGTTTTACTTTTACCAAGTATGACATGCCCATCATAATCATCTTTAAAGCGATAATGAAACCCTTCACTATGTTCACAATTGTGTATAGGCCATATTAATACTAATTTTGGAAATTCACCACTAGGTAATTTATAGATATGATGCCATTCACTAGTATAATCAATATGTGCGTGTATTTCAGTGGCTGCAATAAGTGTAGATAAATGTAACTCTAAATGTTGTGAGGCTAACCATTCTTTAAGTAATGGACATTCTGCAAAAAATTCTTCGCCATAAATTTCTAAAAATATTGAGAATTTATTTTCAGGTAATTGATCAAAATTTTCGCCAAATTTTTTCTTAGCAAAAGCTAACATTTGATCGTTTACAGTATTAAAGATATGTTCGTCGATTGGAACATAGGCATAGTAATTATCTTTCATCAAATAGTTCCCATGGATTACGTTTGAATCGTATACTATATACTGCTCTAGGTTTATTGGAGTTACTATGTACACCGTGTGGCACTGTAATTTTCATAATTGTTGGTTGCGTCAATGTAAATTCATCAATCTTTCTTATACTATAATTATCTTCAAATAACAATGTTTTATTTTGATATTTTTTATAAAAGGAATTAGAATGAACAGGTTCGTAAAATGTGGTATAGCTATCTTCTGTATTGTAAATTGGAAAACATATGGCAGTTTGTATTTCAGGTAAGTTTTTAACATACGCCTCATACGACTCATACGCTGCAGAGTGATCAACATGTATTTTTAAATTTAATGACAAATTAAGCAATACTACTTTAATTTGTAGATTGTTATCAAATAAAAACTTCTCAAAACTTGGCACACTTTTTAAGAAATTTGGACCATCAATATAAGAATAAATTGGTAAATCGTCCGTAGTTAAATTAGTAAATGGTTTGTTTATTTCATTAATATGTTTATGTTCAGTATTTTCGTTGAGTAGTAATGCTTTATTTCTGTTCAATAGAAAATCATCAACCGATAATTGCATTTCTTTTTGCAGAGTATCCCAATAAGATTCTTCAAGATGTATTGTATTGTATAATTTCATAGTTCGTATAATATAAGTGGGTTTTTGTTGAATTTTATACTAAACAATGATCTAATTTTATCGTGGTGAATATCAACACCATGTGGTAAATCTATTCTCATGACACACGGAGAATCTATTGTAAAGCGGTCAATTTCTTTTAATTCGTCTTTTTGAAAGATAAGGGTGCGTTTTCCTGGGCGGGTGGCGTAGTAGTTTTCAGGATATATAATATCATAGATAACTGTTTCTGTATTTTCAGTATTATAAGTTGGAAAACATACTGAGTTAATTAAAGGTGGTAATTTCTTTCTATAAGCTTCGTATGATTCCACGCCATATGATGAATCAACATGAATCGTCATTTTTTCTTTTAATATAGGAATTGTAACTGATGATACTTCTAAATCATATTGTTTACAAAAATGTTTTATTAAAGGAACAACCTTGACAAAATTATCTCCTGAAGCATAACTAGTAATCGGTAAATCATCATCAGTCAATTCAGCAAACCGTTTACCTCTACTGTTAATATGTTTAATTCTTCCTTCTTGCTGTGGCAATGCTGCAATTTCATTTAACAAGAATTTATCTAGTGCTTCACACATTTGTGCTTGTAAATCTTGCCAATACGTTAAGTCAATTTTAAATTTATTATGATATTTTATCATAGGATTATTTATAACACATTGGTCTTGAATTTTACACTATAGACAACACGAGGTGTTGTATCATATTTTGTAACACCATGGGGTACGTCTACTCTAAGGGCATATATATCATCAACGATAAAGTTATCAATTTCATCAACATCGTTCTTATCAAAACTTATAACTTTACCAATGTTACTTTTGTAATAAGTAGCTTCGAATTTTGGTTTATAAAATACTGTTTTACTATAGTTAGTATGGTATACAGGAAAGATAATAGCGGATCTTATTGTAGGAGGATTGAGTAAAAAGTCATGATATGTTTCATAGGGTTGTGATAAGTCACAATGTATTCCCATGTCATTGCAGATAGCAAGTAATGTTATAAGATATACTTCTAAATTAAAATCATTCAAAAATTGTTTAAACAATGGTATTGAATCAATAAAAACATCTTTATCAACATGTGAGGCAATAGGTAAATCTTCTGTAGTTAAATCATGGTATGTTTTGTTCTTAATATGTTCTATGGATGCGGTTGAATTTAATTTAAGTTTACCTTGTAGTAATGTAGTAAATGCATGCTGCATCTGATATTGTAATTCATCAGCATAGCTTACTGTTAATTTCTTATACAACACCATGTTCATAAATAATCTCATATTATTTATTACTATGATAACTCAGTGGAAACATCTTTGGATGTATGATTATATGGACTTTGGCTGTATTGTTAGTGAAAGAAACAGTCGTGGATTTGTAGGTGACGAGCTATCTTTAAATGATATTGTGTATGTTGGATCATGTGATATAACAGGTGTTCGTAAAGATCCGTTTGAATTAAGATGGAGTGATATACTTTCCAAAAAACTTAGTACAAAAAATATAAGTATTGGTGGTCCTAGTGTTGGTATTGGCACAATGTTAGGATATTTTGCTTCATACTTAAAAGAATTTGGTAGTCCACAAACAGTTATATTTACTGTACAACAACATTACACTGCAGTGTATAAGAATAATAAATGGGAAGAAGTCATTATTGGCGATTATGGAACTAGTTGTAACGAACATAATTTACTTGAAGTAGGTGGACAAAGTATTGAGCGTGTAAAGTATTATCATTACCATAAAATTATTAGTAATGATTTATTTGAGAGTGCAAAAATACAAATTGAAAAAATGGCTAGCAAGTTAACTGATATTGAATTTTTAACTACTAGGTTTTGTTTAATTATGGAACAATTACTTGAGCTAAAAAGACACTATGGTTTTGAATTAATTTGTGCGCCAAGTTCAAGTCAGCCTGTTATGCCATTCTTACGACCATTTTACGAAAATGCTATAAACAGAATGAATATACAATGTATGTTTTTACCCTACATAAAAGCTAAAGATATCAATCCCGACTTCTCCCCAGGCCCCCAAACACAACAACTACTAGCAGAATCATTTTTAACAAGATATTGGCAACTAAAACATGGAAAATAAAACTTGGTACAGTGGTAAAAACAATTATCGCTGTGCAACGCTTGACTATCATACACAAACTTTTACCTTAGAATTACTTGATGTTGAGCAAGATCAATATCAAAATATTCATGAAGTATTAGCTGATCATGTATCACATAAACAAACTAAGTATGTTGATGTTTTATATAGCGGTGGAGTAGATAGTGAGATGACTATCATTAGTTTAAAAAAACAAAATGTACCACTACGTGCATATACATTAAGGTTTTTATTAAACAGCTATCCTATCAATACACATGATTTATATTATAGTGAGAAATTTTGTCGTAAAAATAAAATAAATCATACGATTATTGATTTAGATATAGAACAGTTTTTTGAAATAACATACGCTGCATATTTAGATCCTTATGGAATTTCTCAGTTTCATGTTGCCACACATTTTTGGTTAATAGAACAACTTAGTGGATTTCCTGTTCTTGGTGGAGATTATTTTTGGCCTTGGATGGAAAAGAAAATATATAGTCCACAACGATACAATTATAATTGTTATGATTTATATATGACCGATAAAGGAATTCATGGTATTGGAAATATGTTAGGACATAGTACCGAAAGTAGTAAGTTTTTTATAGAATCACATCATAGAGTATATGAGCATAATGTGGCTGATGGTACGTTTAAAAAAATACCTATATTAAAGCATAATATGGCTATTGATTTAAATTATGGTTACTTAGATATTAGAAAACGTAGTTATGGATGGGAGAATTTAGAACTATTATTATGGAACCCAAAAAAACTTAATCGTGATTTAGTTGAAAAGTATGGTGAATATAAGTCTGTTATTAAGTGGAATAATAACTTTGCTAAGTTTATTGGTGGAGAAGTTGGCACCAATGATCAATTTTAATCACTTGATTTAACGATCCACCCTATTTTTTCTAAGTCTGCTCTGATTTCATCGGTTACAATGCTTTCTTCAACAAACCCTGAAATAATTGCTTTTTCAAATTCATTCCAATTAGAGAACGTACTTACATCATTTATTCCACTACAGTAGTAATCTAGGTAATCTTCTTTACGATTACGTAATCTGGCAACTATTTCACCTGCAGAACGCCATGATGCGCTCCAATTAGATTCATCTTTTAATATGGCAAATGAATCATCTGTTTTAAAAAACTTATTATTACAGATTGCAGCGTATAAATTTTGAGCATACACCCTGTTTTCTAATTTTTCTAGAAACCAAGGTGTTTTTATTATATCATGCTCTAAATTATACTTAACGGAAGGTTCCATGTTTATTATTTATATGGGTAAAGTCTAATTTTAATAAACCAAAAGCCCACATAAAAATAGATACAGCTACCCAATTTTCAAAGGTATATTCAAGTACCAACAATTTATTAAACAGTACGTTCCATGACCACATTAGCGCAAATGGTGATGCTATAATTACTGCTAGTATAAAAAATATACCAACTATACCCACAATAACATTTGTGTTAAGCTGTCTCATATTAAATCTCCTTAGTGGTGCTACTCTCAAGCTTTTTTTCCTTACCTTTAGTATAAAAGATATGGTTACCAATACGTTTTAATTTATGATAGGTCCATTGTGGGTTTACATAAACAGCATGAAAATATAGAACATTATTTGGTATCATGTCATGTCCATAATTTTCTGTTAACACTTTACGTGCAATTTCTTCTGCATTTTTATAGGATGCACTATGCACATTAGGTGTTGATTTACCTTCACAAACCCAACTAAACTGACATAACTTTTTGTAAAATTCAGGTTGAGCAGGGTCAGGTACATTGTGTTGTGCATAAACTACTTTACATGGTGTACTGCCATAACCGTGTAGTACACGATTAATGACAACACGTGCAACAGCCACCTTGCCTTGATAAGGTTCATTACCTGCTTCATAATAGATATTTGTAGCTAGGCATCGAATTTGATCCTGTGTTATTGTTTTAATAACAGGATTATTCTTTACAACCTTTGTAACTTCCTGAACTGTTTGGGCAATTTCAGTAGCTACATGTTCAACAGATTCATCCACAAGTGGAGAATTTAGTAATAATTTCGGTTGATACAACTGTAAAGCTAGTGCTAACGGTATCAATAAGGAAATTAGTCTTATATTGCTTATTCTAAGCATTTATTCACTCCTTTCTTACTGAAAATCTACAGCTAGATTTTCTTAAACTGCAACTATATTATACAATCCAACATTCACAGTTGCAAATTGTGACATCCTCAATAGCTTCATCTTCGGTGTAACTAGAGGTTGGCTCACTAACTAACTCAGGTGGTATAGTATTTATCACATCATAGTTAGGGATAACGCCTGGGGTAAGGGGGTAGCCTTTACGATCAGGTGCGGGTGGATCTTGAATTACTAAGTCAATACCTCCTTCTCCATCAGGATTTGTGTTAGGTAGGTTGGCGCCTGGGTTTTTTATATTAATGCCTACGATAGAGGCACCTGGGTTCATGAGGGCGTTACCTAACGCTGCACTTGTTGGTCTTTGTCCAACTTGTGATAATACTGCTTCTAACACAGGAGCAATGCCACTTGGTGGTATCACTCCGTTAACATAAATTTGTGGTGGGTTTTCAGGGTCATAACCTGATCCACCATTAAGTAATTCAACACTTGTTACTTTACCATTGGTTACTGTTGCTCTTGCACTAGCAGCCATGGTTTTAATACTATCATTTACATCATTGTCAAATACACCACCTGCAGTACCTACACGTGTTGCATTACGTGCTTCACGCATTAATGCTACTATACTTTGTCCTGCTAACGTTGTCAAATCTGATATGTTTTCAATAGATCTAGCAATTTCTTTATATTGTGTGTCATTTGCCCATATTTCTAATTGTCGAACAAACTCATACAAATCGACACGATTAGTACCTTGACTAATTTGTTGTGGTGTGGGTGCACTAAATGGTATCGCACGTTGTTGCAATGATAACATTCTACCAAGCACATCCCATAAATAATTCAATCGATCCATCGTAGCACCACCGTAGGTTGCGATACGTGCAATTTCATCATTAGCTTCAGCAGTTTTTTGAATCAAACCTTCTTCATTACGGAATTCAATAGGTGTGCTTGATGGTAATGGACCTACTGACTGATTAAAAACAACGGTAGAACCACTTACACTCATAACGATTGTTCCACTACCTATGCCACTACCATAAGCAAATTGTCCGCATGCTACACCTGACGTATCAGCCATAATAATTGAAGTACCTGATTGTGGTGGATAAGGTGGATCAGGAAATGGAGGATCATTACGTGTGGTACGAGTTAAATTTAAACCATAAGTAACTATACTTTGTGCCATAGCATAGATACAATGATAAATGTAAAATAATAATTGAGTTTGCAACGAACGAATTAATGGAATAATTCCCAAATATATTGGGTTATATTGGTCACCACTAATATTACCCATAAAATCTACCATGGTGTAAGTACCACTATTACCACTACCTAATGCAGTTAGATATAGTGCTTCATCTGCTGCTACACGTGAGCCTGGGACCCCTTCGTTATTGTTAACCAATGGCAACTCTTTATTAGTGACTTCAAGTTGTGCCACAGCTTGTGCAAATTTTTGGAAATTCATTTGCTTAATATATTTTACCTGTTGCATGGCATAAGAAAATGCAGCAGCAGGTATAGCAATTTCAGGTGGTACAGTATTACCAAGATATTCACTATGATTTTGTATGCGTGAATTTACGCCACCATCGACGTACAAGAAATCATAAATTTTAACGGCTATGGTATCTAAACTATAACGTGGTACAGTAAGGCTACGATATGAATTAGGGAACATTTTTTGAATGTTCAATAAATCAGCTAATGATGTTAAATTACGTGTTTGACAATTTGTAATTATTTTAATTTCATCTAAATCAGGACCTTGTATAAGCAACATTGCATCATAAATTTTCTTCATTTGCGTAAATGTTGCAGGTATCTTAGCATTTAATATAGCATTAATTTCATCAGTGCTTAACCCTTGCGATAACATTGCTAATTTTAACGCATTAGTAACAGCATTGACGCTTTGTAATTGTAATAAAAATTTATCTGCTTGACCAAAAAATTCAATATCAGCTAAATTTACTGTGTTACCTAAGGCAATTAAATCATTACCAAATAACCTAAATGACAAACTTAAACCTGCAATATCAGCAGTAGTTAAATCATTGATATTAGAATATGCGTTATCTAAAAAACCTTTTGTATTTTTAAAACTAGCGATTGTTTGATTAGTAACATCTCGCCAACCTTTGTGCTGACTAATACTACGACATAAACGAATATAATGGTTAGGTTTGGCTTCGTCTTTTAAGTTCCAAAATTCATAATATGCTTCTCTAGCGTGACAAGCAATATATCCATACTTAAAATATTCATCAGCATCACTATATGCGCTAGGATTGAATAATGTAGCATAGGTATATTCATCTTTAGTCCAACCTGTTAGCCAAGCATAATTGTCCATTGCTGCTATAGGACTATGTGGTGATACATATGGGCTAGGATATTGTGGATATTTTAAATTAGCAGGTTCTTGTGGTGGGTACGGATCATGCTCGCCAGGATAAGTTCTCGCAAACGTTTCAGGTCTACGATTACCTAATGCAGGAATCGTACCTGTACCAATATTAATTAAACCACGAAATGTTGTATACTGTACAATACCTTTAACTAAGGGTAAGGCTGCAGTCAAATCATGTAACACGGTTGTACTTGTAACAGTACCTTGTACATATCGTGGAGATACGGTAGGATCATACGTTCCTTGTAATGATCGTACTAGTGGATTAATACACAATCCCACACTGTTAAGCAAACCACTTAACGCATTGAGTTGAAGTGGTGTAAATTTACCATTATAACTCATGGGACAAAAACGTTATTACTACCTTGTACGATACTATGACCACAACTATTACCGCTACCAACTTTTAAAACAGGCGCACCTTCACAAATTACTGTAGGGCTAGCAGATGTAGTTTTAGCTTTTTTGTGCTTAGAACCTTTAGGGTGTGGTGTAATTGGACTAACATGTAATCCTACAGGTATTCCATTGCAGAAAACGGTACCTGCACCACGCATGATTGCTCCACCTGCTTGATTTTTGTCCCCTTTTCTGCTTAATGCTGCCATAATATTATCCTAAAATAACCTTCTTTTGTGTTGGTGTGGCAATACCTGTAGTAGCTTCAATATACTTTGATCGTATAGCTGTATCAGTTTCACCATATAACGCAACGTTATTAGTATTTAGTGTAATATTTTTCTCATGATCCGCAGTAAATAAACTTGGAATTAATCCCATGCCTTGTGGTCCTGGGGCAATACTTACAGGATCTTTGACGATAACCTTATTGTCTTGCAGTTGTATTACTTTAGCGACAATTTCCTCGCCACTATTCATTTTAAACGTATAAATCTCATCTAATTCAATATTCACATTAACCTCTGTTTAAGTTGTTCAAATCCACCTACGTATTCATCATTAAGAAAAATTATAGGAACTGTTCTAGCTGTTGGAACTACTTCCAATAAATCTTCTTTAGTCCATCCATCACCAATTTTACGTTCTTCAAACTCAATACCTTTTTGTTTTAATAATGATTTTGCTTGTTCACAATATTGACAATGGTACTTACTCCATACAATTGCTTTCATTTTTTTCCTTTTTATTCAAGTATTGTACTGCGAAATTTTCCATCAAATGATCAATAACTTTGGGAAACTCATTTTCAGGAAACTCACGTCTACCTAAATTTAATATTCTCATTGTTAATACAATATTATCTTTCACATATGGTTGCGTATTATCTCTTCTGTCTGCACTAATTGCAAGTGGGTGATACGCAATATAATTATACTTTGTATCCAAATTGACATTAGTCCAATAACATTTTCCTTCCTGCTTGTTATAAATCTCTATAATATCTTGTGGGCTTAATATAATATCTTTGACAGGTCTTTGACTTATTTTGTTTCTATTCATGCTCCACTTAATACTATTAAGTATCTTTTTAGCAAGTTTTAAATCCATTATATGCCTTATAGTTCAGGCAGTAATTCCTTTTCAACTGTATCACTCATTACGCCAATAACATAACTTGTGCTTTCTGTTTCTTGTAAAGCTGCCTGTTTCTTGTTAACGTTTAAATGCTTGTTAAACCAAGGAATAGGATTGCTCTTAGGATGACTGCCCTGATATTTAATACCGATATCCTTAAGCTTAGAAAAAGCAGTGTAATCCACAAAATCTTTTAATATATCAGCATTTAAACCAATAACAGGTCCCTTCTTAAACAAATAATCTGCCCATAATTTTTCTTCACGTATAACATCTTCATACAGTGCGTATACTTCTTGTTCACATTCAACCTTAGCTTTTGCAAAACGTGGATCTTCTTTGACTACTTGATTAATCATCCATGCTGTCCATTCAGTATGTAATAATTCATCTTGCAATATCAAACTAATAATATTACCATTACCAATAAAGATCTTGTTCTCTACCATCGCTAAACTTGTAGCAAATGATACCATAAAACGAAATGCTTCTAATGCATAACTTGCGTTAAGTGCTAACCAAATTGCTTTAATATGTGTTGATTCAAGGAAAGGAATATAAGGAGCTTCAGAAGTTTCTTTCAAACAATTTAGCTTATGTAACTCATCGTAGTATTTGCCCACACTAGATGCCATATCAATAATTTCTTGTGTATCGTGAATAGTATTGAATACATCTTTTGGTACACCGTAAATATTACGTATAATATGACTATAGCTTTTACTATGAATATTGGTTTCAAAGAATGACCAATTGTTTACTAGTGCTTCTAGTTCAGGCAAACTTACTACAGGAGTAAACACTTGTGATGGTGCACGACCTTGTATACTATCAAGTGCAGTTTGTCGTAACAAGTTACTAGTAAAGATATGTTTAATGGCTTCACTAGCATCTTTCATATCCATTTTATCTTTGGTTAGTGTAACTTCTTCAGGTACCCAAAAAAATCCACGTGCAGTTTCTTCAAACTTTGCAATCTTTGGATATTTGACTTCTTCGAATCTTTGTACAGTAATTGCACCATCCAAAAACATATGACGGTTTAAGTAATCTACTTTTGTTTTTAAGTTATATTGTTCTTTACTCATTTTGTATAATCCACTGTTTGTGTAATTCTCATAACACTTAATTTTGGTGCAATACCTAAACCATTGTTATGATCAAAATTTAATAACACATCAACACCATATTGTGCATATAATTTTGATATTAAAGCATTAATATCATCAACCTCAGATTTTAGCGTAACTACTAATGCTTCAACTGCTGATTCTTTCATTACTCACCTCTAAAATATTTTTTAAGAACGGAAAGTTTATCTTCATAATCTGCAATTAATGCCAATTCTTTTTCAATTGCGTCCATAATATCTGTGTGTTCAGGTATGGCTATTGGGTTATTCAACATAACTTCAATATTCATACAATGCTTTCTAATGTGTGACTCAAAATGTGCGATTGACACACTAATTAATTTTTCTTTCATTTAATATCCTATAATTTGCAAGCTTCACAATCTTCTTCTAAAAATTCTTCTTCAATGGGTGGCGTAAATGGAATAACATTGTCATCTTTTAATGCTGCCTTTGCGCCCATCTTATTAATCAATGAGTAATAATATGTCTTAAGCCCCCAATGTATGCCTAACATCAAATTTTTAGCAACTATGGTAGCAGGTACCTTACCTCCTTCATAATGTGCAGGATTGTAAAACGTGTTCGTACTTATGCTTTGATCAATATATGCTGCTAAAACTGCTGCAGTTTTTAAATAATCCACACAATCTGTTTGTTCCCACATGAGTTGATAACGACCTTTTAATCGTTTGTACTCAGGAACTACCTGCACAAAACTACCTGCTTTGCTTTCCTTAACACTGATCAATTCCATAGGCATTTCAATACCATTTGTACTATTCAGTACTACTGAGCTAGACTCAACAGGTGCAATAGCCATTAACGTTGCGTTACGAATGCCATATTGTTTCATTTTTGCACGTAATGGTTCCCAATCAATACTTGGCGTAAAATCAGTTAAATCATTGACACCTTCTGCTCTACGCTCCCATGGAAAAACACCTTTGCCATAATAAGTATATTGGCTACGGTGGCATGAGCCACGCTCTTGTGCTAGTTCTACACTCATTTCTGTTAAATAAAATGCTTGATGTTCCATCCAACGTTTTACTTCAGCAAGTGCATCAGGTGCACCATAAGAATAATTTCTACGTGCATGCCAATAAGCAAGATTGGTAACACCAACTCCTAATGGTTCGAACTCGCTATTAGCTAGTGCACTTTGTACACTAAGAAAATCTTGGTAACTTAGTAAATTACTTAAACTACGTACAAGCACACGACATGCCTTGCGCATATCCTGTGGTGTTTTAAATGCACCCCAATTAATACTACCTAATGTGCATAGGGCAATCCTGCCATTAGGGTCATCAATTCTTTGGAACGGACGAGTTGGTAGTAGTATTTCTTGACAAAGATTACTTTGGTATATAGGATCTGTTTTAGTATCAAAAGAGCTTTGTTTAATAACGTTATCAATGTTGACAAAATATATTCTTCCTGTATCTGTTCTTTCTTTTAATATACCATTTTTAAATATTTCTTCAGCAGAGATAACTTTTTTCTTGATATTCTTTGCATGTTCATATTTAACATACAATTTCTCAAATTCAACTATATCTCTGTAATAAGCTTCGTATAAATCAGGTACTTCATGTGGGTCAAACAATGTGATATTTTCATTGTTTTTATATCTGCGCCAAAATAGTTTACTTACAACAATGCTATAATCCATTTGTCGTACACGTGTTTCTTCGGTACCTTGATTATTTTTTAGTACAATAAAATCTTCAAATTGTGCATGCCATATAGGAAGTGTAACCGTACAACTTGCATTACGAATACCACCTTGTGAGCATGAACGAAGGTCAGCAAACCATTTCTTTAAAAATGGTACTAATCCTGTATGTTTAATTTCACCATTGCGAATAGGTGCACCTAATGGACGAATTCTACCGATTTCTAACCCAATACCTGCACGTTTACTCGCATACTTTGCCATCATTTCTCCTGCAGCAAATATGCTATCAAGGGTATCATCACTACTGATAAGAACGCAAGAACTGAACTGTTTAGTAGTAGTCCCAAGCCCAGCAAGCACAGGGGTGGCAAGAGTGAAATGACCATCTGAAGCGCACTCATAATATTCCTTTACTAACTTTAATCTAGTATCTTTTGGTTCATTGTGAAATGCTGTAGCTGCTGCAATAGCATATCTTATTTGTGGAGTTTCATAAATTTTACCTGTAGCACGATTTTGTACAAGATACTTTTCACATAGCTGTTCAATCGCACTATAGGTGTATTTTTGATCTTTATCATGATCTAAAAATAACTCAATCGTATCCCATTCTTGTTCACTATACCACTCCAACAAATCAGGGGTATACATACTTAACTCAACATTACGTTTTATAATATCGTATAAACGTGGTGGTTCATATTTTCCATAGACTTCTTTGCGCAACATAGAAACACGTTGGCGACCTGCTACATATTGGTAGTTAACATGGTTAGTTTCAGGGTTTTCAGTTTCATCAATCAAATCAACCATTGCCTTGAGCAATAGTTTATCAATGGTTTCGGTTGTCATGCCATCGGTAAATTGAATTTGTGCTCTAATTTCAACCATACTTGGGCTAACATTATCGATACCACGGCATCCATTCTGTACCTGACGCTGTATTTTTGCGATATCTAAGGGAACACGAGATCCATCTCGCTTAATTACGTGTATTGTCATATATAAATCCTACTTTATTTTTCTTTTTGCTGAGTCTAGTGAAAGTTGTTTTTTAATCTTGAAATCTTTGAGACAATTATTTAACACAGTGTTAGGCCAATAATTAAGTACATATTTTGCGCTATCGACTAAGACTAAAGGGCATTCTGTACCTTGTTTATCATCTGCGATTACAAGACTTATATCACTGATTTTGCTCATCTCCAAAGTGTATACAATTCCCAATGCTCTAGTCAATAGGCAATACATATTTTCAGATAATAAAGTCCAAGGATCAGGCCAACTTCCTTGATCTAATGGATGTAAATGATAGGTTACTAATGGTGCCATCTGCCACCACGCATCAATAGCAATACATTTATCGGGAATAGAATAGTCGGATATTTTACTTCTTAAATCTTTCCAATCCCGTAAACGTTGTTCAAAAGAGCATTGGAAAATGTTCATAACATTTAATAGTTATTCTCTTATCCAAGCTGCCTGAAAATAATTAAGCACTGACGCTGTACTTTGCCATGTACCACTTATTACAGAACTAATTGCACCGATACTAATATAATCACTTACACCATCTAAGTATAATAAAGTAGATAGATTACTATATCCAAGTAATCCCCATGTTGGTGTGATAGCAACAGTAGGTCCTTGAGCTATCAATGATCCATTCTTATATAAAGCTATACTAAACGATCCACTAGCTACGCCTGAAACAAGCTGAGGTAATAATGAAACATTAATTTGATAATATCCCCCAACAAGTGGTGTAAATCTACCATTAACAGTGTTATAATATGTTCCAATATTATCGGTGGTAGCAGCATAAATTAAATTAGTAGTGCCTGTTGTCAACGATTGTGACACGCTATTAACTGCTCTAAACAATGGACCATTAAGCCCTGTTAATTGTGAACCATTTCCTAAGAAATAATTAGCAGTAATGTTTCCATTTGCGGTAAATCCACTATCTAAATTTAAATTAGTAATGAGAACATTACCACCAACAGTTAATGATCCACTTACTACTGCATTAGAAGTTACAAAATCACCATTAGGGAAAAATTCAGAGACTATTAGTCCACTACCAACGGTAAGATTGGTTAGTTGACCAACTTGAGTAATTACAGTTTGATTAGCGGTTTGTAATTGCCCGTATAAACCATTAGCAGCAATAACAACATTGGCATCAATATTAGCACCAACTGTCATTGAATTGGAGATATTTAAATCTGCTAAAGTTCCAATCGAAGTAATGTTAGGTTGGGCAGCAGTTGTAATAACACCACTGAAGAAATTAGCTGTAACTAAGTTTCCACCATTGACATTATTAGCTACTATATTACCATTGGCTGTTAACGTACCATTAATAATAGCACCTGTATTAGCCACTACAACCACATTGGGCGTACCAATTGCGCTAATGTTAACGTTACCATTGACTGCAGGAATATTAACGCTACTATTACCATTTGCCAATGCACCAACAAAATTAGGTGCAATTACATGTGAACTTACAACTAAATTACCAAATACATTAGCTGTAGTCGCTGTAAAGTTAGCAATATTATTACCATCAACCGTTAAAACAATGTTTGCATCATTAGCTACTGTAACATTACTTGTACCATTTGATAACGGACCGTGTAATGAACCTGCAGTAAGATTACCAACTACCGTTACATTATTTGCAAAGGTTGAATTCGCTGATGTTCCATCTGATTGTATACTTAAAACATCTGCTTGTCCGTAACTAGTAATACCAATCTTACCATTTGAATAAATTAAAACATTGCTATTACCTTCAATAATTGTCGGTGTAGTGACATTTCCAACAAAGGTTGTAGCTGTTACTGTATTTCCAAACGTTGCTCCTGATGCTGTAATATTACCACCAACTGTTAAGTTAGCTGAAATATTACCTGATCCAACCACACCTAACGCACCTATGACATTGGCACCATTAGCTGCAATGACATTTTGTGCTGATAAATTACCTGTAGATGTTATATCACCTACGCTTAATGATGTTAATGTACCAACACTTGTAATATTAGGTTGAGCATTAGTTGTTACTGTACCTGCGGTTGTTGCATCATCAACGTCAATAGAATAAGATCCTGACAATCTTGCTGATGGAATCGTACCACTTGATAGATTACTTGCGTTTAATGCGCTTAATCCGCTACCATTACCTGTGAACACACCTGTATTAGAGGTGAAGTTTGCTGCTGTAACCGTAGAACTATCTAGATTGACACCATTAATGTTTGCGCTTGTGTTGATTGTAATAGAATTTGCGGTGACACTTTCACCTGAAATATAACCTTGTGCAGTAAGATTACCTGTTAGAGCAATACCATCTGAATTTGCCCATACGTTATTGTTACCAACAATAAGATTACCTGCGATATTTGAATTAGAACCATCATTTACAAGTAAGGTTGAAGCTGCACGAATAAACAAGTTTGCAGTAATTGTATTTGAAATAATGTTACCTGCAATATTTGCTTGATTAGCATTTAAGCGATTAGCAAATACTTGTCCACTACCAATTGATACAATGCTATTAGCATCAGCAAAAACTACAAAAGTGTTTTGATCTGTATTAGAAACACGTAAATTACCTGTAAATATTGCATTAGAAAATTCTGAATTAGTATTGACTGTTAAATTGGCACTCTTAATATGACCATTAACATCTAATGTACTATTAGCTTTATCAAAGGTTAAATTTGCGCTAGCATCAAAACCACCTGCGGTATTGAATTGTATTTGTCCTGTTGATCCTGCAATGTTGCTTGTTGAGCCACCTGGGATGGCACTCCAAACCAATGTACCATTACCATTAGTTTGTAAAAAGTATCCGTTGTTGCCCCCACCTACGTGTAAGTTTTCTACATTAGCAATGGTAACATTACCACTTAACTCAATGGGGCTATATTTGGTAAGAATTTCGGTATTGTTTGGGTCAGGGTCCCCTACACGATTGGAATCATTTCCAATAAACAATCTGCGCTCATCGTCTGCCCAACCGAACTCACCCGCACTTAATTGAGGCAAATCAATTAAGTTACCTGTCCTTACTTGGATTTTACTTATTTGGATAATTGACATAGTATATCTTTTATAGTGATATACTTATTTATTCAATTATGCAACGTGTAGGGTTTGTTTTTCCTCAAAGTATTGTTCTAAACGATCCCACATCATTCTGTTGAATCGTTTCCAATCATCACCTTGTAAAATAAATTCCTGATATAATGGTGTTTGGTTGTTGTCAGGTTTAACACACATCATAATAACACCTTGACTAATATTAGTACCATGTACTTCATTATGTGCATTAGCATAAAATACTAACTGAAGAAAATACCCATCAATATATTCACGTTTTTTAGGTTTATTAGATTGTTTAAAGTCAATAATACTAGGAATACCTTTATGTACACCAACACAATCAGTAGTACCTGCATATAATTGTGGATAATATAATGGCACCTCTACACCCCAAAATTCTTGACAATGATTTAATCCACCATGTATAACTTGTTCTGCCATGTGCCAACTATCATGGTGCATGAAATTAGATGACTTAGGTGGTTGTACACCATCTTTAATATATCGTTCTAGATAAGTGTGCATTTTAGTACCACGATTTGCAGCTTCCGTAGTAATTTGCTGTGCTTTTTCTGCACCTACACGTTTTTTCCATTCAAATAATGCACGTTTTTCTTCTTCAGGTTTAGTAGCATCAAGTATGGTTGTTACTGAAGGTAGCTTACCTGCAGGTGTATCATAGTGTCTTTTGCCATCAATGTTGACACGATTAAAAGTGGTATAGTTAAATTTTGGGTTGTACATTATGTTTTAGATTTTATAATAATTTATTAAGAATGTCAACCAATTAGGATAAACTAAACAGTAAAACTTTCGCCACAACCACAACGACTTTTTTCGAGTGGATTGATGAACTCAAATCCTTCGTTTAATCCTTTTTTCTGATAATCTACTTCTAATTCATTGAGATATACATGGTGCTCAGGTTTTGTATAAACGTGTACACCATATGATTCATGTATAGTCATACCAATTTGAACTTGGTCAACATATTCTAGGGTATATGCTAAACCACTGCAGCCTGTGGTTTTTACACCGACTGCGATTCCTATTCCACGCCCACGGTTTTCTAATAATGTTTTAACTTTGTTTGCTGCTACTTCAGTTAACCTAATCATGCTTACATTGATTTTGTTGCTTTTATCGCTTTATCTTTAACAATTTTCGCACTATCATCGGTAGGTAATGCGTCACTGCCTTTATCAAGACCCTTAAAAGAAACTCCTTTATCAAAGTCCGAAATAATATTTTTAATAGGATCATCTTGGATTATGTCATAAAGGTCATCTTTACTGATATGAATACCATCTTTACCCAAAATATTTAGTACTGAATCAACGCTATAATTTTTCTTTGCACCGCTATCTTCTTGTCGTGCACGTAATTGACTAAGAATAGAGGTGATCCTCACACGTAGAGGATCATCCTGCTCAGTATCTTCTTTGACAAATTCACGAAATCGCACGATTAACGCAACTCTCTACCTGCTCCACCTACTTCTTCCTCATCAGGTGCGGGAAGTTCAGGAATTTCTTCTGCTGCGTCCATGTCTGCGCCTAATTCTGCTGCAGGTGCTGCCATTGCAGGTTCGTCACTAACAGGTGCTGCTGCTCCTGCTGCATCAAACCCTGCTGATGCTGCACGTCCTAACAATACATCTTGTGCGCCTACAATCGATGACTTAGCTTGCGCAATTGCATCTTGTAATTGTGTTAATGCTTCGCTAGCACTTTGGCTAAACTGATCTGCACCTTGTGCACTTTGCTCAGTTTGACGCATTTGTTCTTCAATGGCTGCAAGATCTTTTACACGCATATCACTAACACGCTCAACCATTTTCTGCAACTCTTGAATCATATTTTCTGCTGCCATAACATTAGCTGCAGAAGTAACTGTTTCATCTTCTACAACAATATTTGGTTTAACATTTAAGTCAGAAAAATGATTAGATAACATCTGTTCCATCATCAATAGTTTTAAATATGAACTATCTTTGTGACTTTCATGTAACTTGCTTGTTGAACGAACACCTTGCAATAAAGTACGTACTTTGTCAAGCATTGTTTTCGTTGTACGAAAATCTAGCTTATCTAAATCATATTGCATGTTGTAGTGCTCTTTAAGCGCACGATTAGCAACTTTGCTAGCTTTACTTTCGTTTAGTTCTGTTAATCTCATGTTCAAATCCTTTTTGTTGGCAGTCTTTAGCAACTATAATGTATTTATCTAATTCATCTGTAAATTTACTATGTTTGTCAAACACATTTTGTAACTTAATCCAATGTAATATATATTCATCTAACTTTTTCTTCTTCTTGTACTTTTGATACAATTTTTGTTCCAATGATAATCCATCAAGTAAGTTGTCTAACTCATGTACCCTACTAGCTTCATACATCTTAAAATTTTTATGCAAAATAGCATAAGTTATTGCATGTCTTAATTTAACAAACACAAATTCTTTTTCATCACCACGCCTAATTAGGTAATAATTATCAGTTCTTTTTTTGATAAAGTATTCATTAAAAAGTAGATAGCCACCATCCGTATCAACAATAATTCGATTTAAAACTTTTGGTAGTACGATTTCAGCAATATCTGCTAACTTGTCATAGGGTATTTTACGCATCAATTATTTCAAAGTGTATATTTTTATATTCTTTAGAAGTGTTCAATGTACCTGAAAGTATACCTATTTCTTCTAAACCTTTAATCATAGGTACTGCTTCACAATCAGTATATAGTCCTTCTAACTCATTCTCACCCACTTGAAACACACCATTTTGTAGTACATTAAAGGTAAATGACCACATGGGTACCATACCACTGTTCTTATATTTGTTACCAAAAAGGTTTGATAATTTTTTGTGTTCTTTAATAGGTGAAGAAATTTCCTCAGGTTGGGCACGTATGTTTATACATTGTAGTATGGTTTCAAAGTTTGATTGTTGGCTACCTTTTATACCAAGATCATCTTTTCTATCTAATTTTGCTCTACGATGATTTATTCCTGTTTGAGTTATATCGTATAGCGTTACGCACCTTATCTTCATAAGGATATTTAACGCCAATAAAAAAGCCCCGAAAAAATCGGGGCTAGTATGTATAATATATTATTATATATTATGGTTTAGCTAAATGTTGCACCATTTGATACAGCGATATTTGCTGTGAAGCTGCTATTAGCTGCTTGAATACCATTGGTGATAGCTGTGTCTAATGTAGCTGTTGTCCATGCACGTACAGGATAAACAGCAATTGCTAATGTGTCATCTGTAGCATTTGTGTACTGATACAAATGAATGGTAGCTAATTGCTCGATTGACTGAAATACTGCTGTTGCATAGTCAGCAATCTGTGAACCATTACCTGTGACTGTGAAAAACTCAAGAGCAGGACCTTGTGGCTGTACGGGTACACCACTTGTCATTGCATTGACGTTAGCACTATTAGTATAAGCATTACCTGTATCGTCATCATATACTGCTACGGGTAGAAAATCACCATTAACTCTTGTAAAACCTGCCATTTTAAATCTCCTTATTTTTAAAAGCCATAAGCTCTACATTTATTTATCAAAGTTGAAAAAAAATCGGTTTTTAGGTAATTTGTTTTTGATAGTTGGCTAAAGTACTGTCAATATCCGCAGTTATTTGGTTAAACTGCTGTGGATATTTTGTTTTTAACTTGAGCAAAGAATATAAAACAATGTTTGTAAGTTCATCTTCATTATAATAATTAGCACGTACATTAGTTAAAAACTTATTTACGTTGGTTTTATCATAGTCATCAAACGAACCTACATCACTTGTTGCTGAGCCTGTTCTACTTTTTAATAATTGTTGCTTATAAATTAGCTCTAATATTTGTGCTGCTTCTCTTTCTGCTTCATCTTTTTTATTCTCATTGTATAATTTTTCAATCATTTGAATCTGTTGTTTATAAACAGGATCACTTTTACTTGGATCAAATTTTACAATGGTTTTTAGGTAATTAGTAAAGCTACCTGGGTCTTGTTGTTGTTCAAGTATGGCAGACTCTAATAAAGCATATAAATCACTAAACTTACCTTCAGTCATACCACGTGCTTGTCGTTGACGCACTAAGGTTGGCATAGGTGTTGTATAATCAGGTGGTTTACCACGCCTCATATCAGCTTGTGCTCTAGTAGCTGCCGCAGCACGTTTAGCATCATATCCTGCTATAGATGTAGGTGCTGCCTTTAAATTAGGTGTAGGCAACATATCCTGCTTAGTTTTTTGTTGGACTTGACGCTGTTGTGCAGTGGTTTGTGCTATCTTTTTTGGTCCCACACCCATTTGATAACTAGTTGGTTGATCAACCGTAGTAGGAGGTTGATATCCCGCTAATTCACGTGTTTGTTGTGCCCATGTAGGATATGCTTGTAGTGTAGCTTTGATTTTTGCACTAATAGCTGCATTGTCCGTTTGAATTTTAGACGGATCTCTGCGATCAAGTTGTTGTCTAATTGCACTAAAAACTTGATCCAAATCTTCTAGTACAAAATTATTCATCAGAATTCTTCTTTAAACTCTTTGCAAATTTATCGCTATCACGATTTTTAATGGCAACAAGCAATTTACGCTCTAATATTTCAGCTTGTTCAGGAGTGTAATTGCGTTCAATCACTTCTAATAAATGTATAGCACTTGTAATAATACTGTTGGCACGACTTTCAATAATGTGCTTAGTATCACGTGTGCGACTTAACGCTTCTAATTCTTCTAATAAACTGCGAGTCTTTTTTTCCATGATGTAGTATTTATCTAAAATATTACAGTATCATGAAGAAATACCCTTTATTTGCGCTAGCTTAGCCTTTAGATTGGTACTCATACTTGCCGTAGGTACTTTTACAGATTCTTCAACTTTGCTCTCAATAACGTTACTACCTACCTTAATTTGATCTAAAATATTGGATGTTGTAGTTTGTTGAACATCATTGTCTGATTCATCATCATAAATTCTCAACGTATCAACATTAAATCTTAGGTTCACTTTTTGTCCAACCCCACTACTACTACGTGTTTTCATTAATTGTACTTGATATTGACCACGCTCACGCATGTTTCTACTAGTAAAAATACCAAAAACATTGTCAGCAGTGTTAATTTTACTAATACCACCACTGATATGACTATGATCAAACTCAACTTCTTCAACAGCACTACGGTTTAATTGACTAGCTGTTACAAATAATACATTTAATTCTTTAGCAAAATTACGCAATTCTTCAGATACAAATTTATCCTTTGTAAACAAATCACTTGCACTGATTTTAACAGATACAGGCATTAATAAATCCATATAATCAATACACATAAAGTCTAGTTTCTTTTCAGTTTGTACCTGTAACTCTCTACAATATGATCTAATATCATTAATATTACTTTGTGCAGGTAAGTATTTGACAAACAAGCGACCTGACTTTTTCTGTGCCATCTTAATCTTTAACTCTACATCGTCAATATTTTTAAATATTTCCTTGGTAGCAATGTCAGTCATCATACTATCTATACGCCATGAACATAGGTTTTCACTAAGTTCTAAGGTTATATACACCCCATTTAAACCTTCACGTACCCAATTAACTGCTAAATTTTGCATGAATAATGATTTACCTGAACCACTTCCACCCAAAAATAACTGTAATTCACCACGATTAAACCCACCATATAGCTTATTATCAAGCACAGGCCATCCCGTACTCATCTGTCCATTGTTTTGTTTAATCGCTAATAAACGTCCTTTTGGGTCATCAAAATAATCTGTACCTAAGTCTTTAGTTAAACTAATCTGTACTGCATCTTTAATAATTTTCTCAACAGGATCATAGTTACCCTTTTCAAGTAACTCTGCGCTCTTTAAAATAGCACGTTCTAGTTCTTGTTTACGTGTGAACTTTTCAAACTCATCAAAAAACCATTCTGTATCTTGTTCACGCAAGTCTGCAATACGTGTTAACTCAACGGACGTTGTTAATTTAATCTTTTCTACATCAGGTATGACATGATACTTATTTGAAAAATCAATCATAAACTTTACCGTGTCTTTTAATTTACGGTCAAAGTTTTCAGGATTCAATATATTCTGAACACGAACAAATAAGTTAGGCTCAGTGATCATCATTGATAGGAAGAATTTCTGTACGTCTGTTGTATATTCCATTATAGTATTTTATCTTTATAAATTTTTATCTTTGCGGCACTTGTTGTTGCATGTTGAATAATACTTAATAATGTTGGAAAACGACCATATTTAATAACAGCATCATTTACATCTTTAACAGTCTTATCCCAATAAGGAGGAATACTAACTGAATAACCAAGTTTTAATGCTGAATCAATACCACTCATACCTGCTTCATCTCGATCAGGCACAAAAATTATTCTTCGTTCCAACTTTGCAAGTAACCATGATTGTTTTTCGGATACTTGATTGGACATTATAGCACATCCACCAATAGCTAAAGCGTCAAATTGCCCTTCTACTAGAATACATACTTGCCACGTTGGATGTTGTGCGTCCATATTAAACACATATCCTGATTGCTGCTCAGAAATATACTTAGGTTTACGATTATCGTAATATCTACTAGTATACCCCACCATTCTATTATTAAGATAATACGGTATAATTACTCTATCACGATCCCTACCTTCTGCATGTGGGGTAATATAAAAATCATAGTCTTGTGGTGTAAACCCACGGTTGTTCAAAAAATCTACATATGGTTGATGTGTACCTATCGTTGGATCTATAGGAATAGCATCTTTGGGTAAAGGTATATCTTTAAATACAATCTCACGTATTTCACGTTTTTGAATAAGTTGCGTTGTATCACGCAATTTCATCGCTTCTATGGCAAGATGCTGTATCTCATCATCGCCCATGCCAATCCATGATAAGAATAATTTAAAATGCGAGGAAAATAATTTACCTGCTGCATAGCCACATTTGAAATTACAATTAAAGCATGAATAGGTTAACTTTTCTTCAGTATGAATTAAACCTCCACGCATCCTTGTATCAGGTCGATGACCACGATGATGACAGCATACCGCATTGGCAGATACCCATCCACCTGATGTACGCTTGGTCTTACGTTGTGACCAAAATTGTAAGGTCTGATTAATGATCGTATTCATGCGCCACAATTATGACACAAAACACTTACGTATTCAACTACTTAGGATTATCTAGCAAGAATTTTAACAACATCACCTTTTAAGTACTGCTGATTTGTTTCAGGTGGTCCACTACCGTAATTTTGAATCGCTAGTCTAACATATGGATGATATCCTGTGATAGTCTCGCCAACTGTTTGAGTTACGCCTGTAGGATAAGGTAAGGCATTGGCATTGCCATAAACAACAGTGTTACCAATACTATAAGCACGTGAAAAGTCTGCAATATTGCTACCTTCTATAGTAATGTTACCACAAAATTCTTCAATGCGATATTGAAGGGTAAGCATTTGCGCATCTTCATTCTTTATTTCACTACTATAATAAGTCTTTGGTTGTGGCTGTGTACTATTGCCACCTTGCATTGCATTACCCTGTGTTGGTCTAGGATGGGTAGGAATAGTTACATCTAATGATGGAAGAACAGCGGGGAATATGCTATCAGTAATAACCAAATCTCCACGTGCAATACCACTTGCATTAGTAAATACTGCAGATCCTGCGGTATCCGTATTAACCCACGGTGTATTGGTTAATTCAATCGTATAGTAGCAATATTGTGGGGGTACTTGATTTACTTCAGATATTGATAATTCTAAATTAAAAATACCTGTAACGGGCAAGTTAGGAGTTAATTGTTTGGTTAATAATAGCTCAGTGCCATTATTGTTTAGAACACGAAAATACAAATACTTTCCTGCCAAATTGATTGGTTTTTGGTCTTGATTAATAAATGCAAATTCAAGCACATTATCAACACCACGATTTAACATTAGTTGTTTAGCATACACTGTACTATATCTCCTTGTTGCAATAGATCCTGCAGAACTTAATAAAACTACATATTGTCTTTGATTATATAAATACATTTGCGTTTGATATGCAGCCACGTTAAAGGTTCCTTTATAGTATATTTATGTCATCAGATTTCTTAAAAAAATTGAGTGCAAACCATCCATTCATAACTGTTTGCGCATATGCAGGACAAGAATACATTGGTGTCATACAAAATCGTGACGATGATGTAACTACTTTTTATGATTACGGAGCAATCATAGAACAAGAACTAAAAAAATTATTTTTAGAACTTGGTGATGTATGGTGGTGGGAAAGTAATCGACTTATACCCATTAACATATTTCTTAAAGATGAATGGTCGCCATTTAAACCCTATCTTAAAACCTTTAATAATAAATCATTAACAATAATACATGGTCCTGCCACTAGTATAAGTGAATTAACCAAAAGACGCATCAAGCGACGAAGTATCACTCTCGTCAAGCGCATGTAATCCCAACTCATCAAGCAAATTCATATGCACTATAACTAAATGTGCATATGCAATACTATGGGATTTCTTAAATGAATATCCGTCATTACCTTGGTCCCATACAGTTAGCGCAACATCTGCCCATGATTTACCAATCAAATGCCGCTTCCCAGGCCGTATCACCGATAAAAACATTGCCATTCTAGGGATTGAATCAATCTCTTGTGGCATTTTAAGCATACTGTCATAATGATCCCCAATATGAATTAGTTTTTGGAAGAATTCTTTTTCCTTTAATCTACTCCATTGTGGATCACGCATTAATTCAGTTAAATGTTCTTCATCACGTACATATTTGTAAATCCATACATTTAAAAAATCTAGTTTAACATAACCACGATTTTCTGCTTCATGATAATTTAGTGCGCTCCAATCATTAATAGGATCATAAGGTATCTCGGTTACGTATACGCCTGTAGGATGCTTACGTAGTTTATTGTTTGATTTAAGGTGTGCAGAAACGTGTCTAATATGTTGCAATATATCATCACGATTTGCAAAATCTATATCAATATCACTTTTGAATTTCATAATTGGTGCTGTACTAATGTGCTTTTAATTTTATTATTAGTGGCTTTTTCACGATATACTTTTATTTTCCATATATCAGGGTTAATATAATCGTAGATAATCTTAACTTGATCATCATTTAACCGTGACAAAAAATCAATGGCAGTATCAGAATTATACAATACCCATGGACTGATCATACCTTGATATATTTTTTGACATAGACGATTTTCATTTAAAAACTTAAATGCGTCTTTAATTTGTATATTTTCATCACGACACATTTCTTCTAATGTGCCCAAACTACGATTTGTGGCATCATCAACATCTTCGGTTTTTAAATAATCGATTAAAAACTTAGAATATTCCTTATCACTACACCATAAATTAATTGGCACTTTATGTGAAATGAGATAATCAATAAAGTAATGAATGTTAATGACGTTAGTGTTTAAACAGTAGGTAGCAAACTGCATGAATGCCATATAGTATGGGCTACGTGTAAAATCAATATAATCTGTCTTTTTAGTTGATGGGTGATGTTTGGTGAAATAAAATTTCCACGCACCATGCGCATAACGATTTACTTGCATGTCACGTTCTAACCACCTACGTTTTGGTTCACAAAGATGCTTAATGAATAATTTTTCTCTGACAAAAACTTTATTACAAAATTCACATGTATTATTTGCCACACTGTTGCTCATACTCTGCTAATTCCTCATCAGTAACATGTTTAGATAAAATTTCAATATCAATTAATTTCATTGATGGAAATAATTGTGCTAATCGATACTTCTTATTTTGCTCAGTAGATAATTGTGTACTTAACTCACGAATAGACACAGTATCTGCAGTATTATATATTTTACTCAAATAATCCGAAAAATCTTTTGATTTACTATTGGTTTTTAATTCACTAATTTTATTGCTTAATTGTGGTATCCATTGGTGAAATTGTTTACCCATATCAGGACTAACTATACATAACATTAACCACTGCAATTTTGGATGACGTTGTACATACTCATTAAACACATGCTTATTGGCAAATTCTTCAGTTGCTAGTACGTAATACTTACCAACCTCACCCTGTTTTTTGATTGAACTAACCCAATGCAACATCATGTAGGGTACAAACTTCTTTTGTTGTTCCTCAGTTAAGCTATCAAAATATCCGTAGTCTTTGCGATCTAATGCGTCGAGTGCGGCAAATAGATCAAAGTCAACATTTTGTAATTTTAAATCAGAATCCTTCATTTGAGCCTAATGATAATGTTAGTAATGTCATTTCTTCCTCGTTACTGACCACATAATAAAATGTTTCTAAGTACATATCTTGAGTCACCCTAAAAGTAGTAACGATTGTTTTACCTGTTTTTTGTTTATACCAATCTCTTGTAGTTTTACAAACTAAAATGAGGTTAGGATCATCTATGCATGCTATCTCAAAGTCTTTTTTAATCCTATGATATTCATGTCTAGGAAGTTCAAACATTAAAATGCCTGTTTATAATCTACAATTTCACTATTACGACTAATTTCTTTAACAAAGTATATACAACGTGGTTTTTCCCCATCATCTATTGGTACACAAAGAAATTGACCGTTCTTTAACCTTGGTGCAAACCAAGTAACATCATGATATATATCAATAATTTCAATGTCAAGAAAGGTTGGTCTAAACCCACTAATAGGATTAAATTGAAATGCTTTAAATCCACGATCATTAATGCTTGTTAGTGGTACAGTTTCAAGATCACCAAACTCAGGTTCGCCAATCAATATTTGCCAATCTAAGGGCATCTTAATTGTTATATCATCAATGCGCAATACAAGCGCAGGACTGTTGAATGATTCTAAAAAGATTAACGGAATAAAAAAATAATCGACTGCGGTAGGATTGCTATTGTCTAGTATAGCAAACCGTAGATCATCAATTTCTTCAGGTAAATTTTCCAAATTAAATTTAACATCATCCAATAATAGTATGTTCATTTATAGTTCAACTTTTCCATTGTAAAAGGATAATTCGCTTCTTTGTAAAATGCTTTTCGCTGTGTCAAATGACGTTTAGAAAATTTACAACTTGAAGTAATATCCCATATTTGCACAAAATCTTTATCTTCAGCTTTGCGCAATCCACGCCCAATACTTTGTATTACACGTACGAAACTCTTACCTGGCTCGATAAAGACTAAATTAAAAATTCTTGGTATGTTAATACCTACTGCTGCTACACCATAGGTTGCAACAATAATTTTCTCATCTTGCACCGCAACCTCTGCATATTCTTCTTTACGTTTTTTATTGCTAGTTGTACCACTGACAAATACTGAATTAGGTAAACGTTTTACTAACTCTTTTCCTGCTGTAATACGATCTACCAATATAAGAGTATTACCACTTTCCTTTATTTTGTCAATAATATTGGCAATTTCATCCAACCTATTATCTTGTTCTAGTAAATATTTCAATTCACTTTGATAATTCTTAAACAGTGAATGATCTTGTAATTGTACTACGTGCACATGGCAGTTTGCCAATACCCCACGATCTTGTAAATCAGTTGCAGCTAGCTTATTAATAACAGGTCCAATACAAGTTAACAATGCCTCTGACGCAAACTTTTCTTTTGGTACTGTTCCTGTTAATCCCCATCGTATAGCTATTTTAGACATAGACCCACTTAACATTGATTTAAGCACATCTGCTTTAGCCATATGGCATTCATCAATAATCAATGCTACCACATCTTCAATAAATTCTTGTATCGTAATGTCACCAACACCATCTTGAGTATTTTTAATAATATTGTTTAAGCTTTGCCAAGTAACAATAGTATGTGTGCGTCCTAATTCTTTTCTGTCTCCAAAATATACACCAACATCTAAGTTTAAATTCTTATAATCTTCTTCAGTTTGTGTTACTAATGACTTGTTTGGGACAATAACCAAAGTCCTACCAAATGCCTCACAACTATGACTTAATGCTGCTGTAATCAATGTTTTACCCGCACCTGTGGCAATCTCTTGCACACATTGTGGATTGGCTAGAAATTGATTAGTTATTTCAATTTGATAATCACGTAAGATAATAGGTTCGCCTACTTTAGGATGACCTGTAGGCCATACATGACTTGCAAAAGTCTGTTCAGTTACACTGTTAAATGTAAACGATTGCTTGTAATCACGTATATCATCAAGCTCAATATCATATCCACGTTCTTCAAGATATGGAATAATTTGATCAAGCAGGTTGATATACGTACTACCCCCTAGTTGGAAATAGGATACTTTCCCGCTCCAACGACCGAGTTTGACTGCTGGCATGTATCGTGCGCCTGGCATCTCGTACTCAAATCGTTTTACTAAGGTTTTTCTGTCATCTAGATGAAGTCCTTCTATTTTTACGTTGACTTCATCTTTTACAATAATTTTGGCAGTAGGCATGTGTTTATATATTTATAATCAGTATAACTTAAATTCTTGGTATGTCAATAAAAAAGGAGTAATTGGTTACCCAATTACCCCAACTTACTACAGGAGATATCTTAACGATTCTTGTACATCAAGGTACGCTCAACAACTTGTTTCCAACGATCACCCTTACGTACCATATAATCAGCAACATATACAAAAGTACGTAAACTAAACGACTTAAATTTTGTTGCGTTGGTTTCAATGTAAGCAAACAACTCATCAACTTGTTCAGCGGTTAGGTCAAAGTTAGCGAAGAAACCACCATCATTTTGCAAATCCTCATGCAATTGCTTAGCACGTAGCACAATGTGTCTAGCTGAGGAACACTGTACTTCAATGGATTTCCAACGTGTTTCCATCGCTTGTAGGTGATTCTTTAAATTTGAATCACGCATTTTGTTTAAATCAAGGTTAGTGATAAAAATCAGGTTACCCTTGAACACAAAACTTTCAGGAATATCTTCCCTACGTAGTTGCGCACTGTTTGAGCGAATGTTTATTCTACGTTCTCCTGTGGTTGCTAGTGCTGCTTTGAGCAAGTTTAGCATTTCAGGATTAAAGAAAATTGCATCACAGTCATCAAACACTGTAATATAATTTGCATCACTACCTTCAAACAAGATTTTGTACAGGTGTACGGGTGAATCACCTAGTGAACCACGTATGATTTGAAACTTTTCACGTGTACCACCAACATTCGTAAATGTTGCGTAACGGTCAAGCACTGATTCTACGATATGGGTTTTACCGCTACCACCCCCACCGCAAATGAATAATCCACCTTTTTCTTCACCACGTAGCATATCTTCAATATGCTCCTCAAGGTTTTCAAAATCTTCTCTAAACCATTGCTTAATTTGTTCATCAGTGGGTTCAGGCTTTGCAACAGGTTCATCTGCTGTAAATTTTACAGGTGCTTTTTTAGGCACTGTAACAGTATTATTATCAGTTATTTCACAATTAGTTACCACAATAGTAGGTTTCTCCGAAATTTTTCCGCTTGGTTTCACCAACAAGCGATCTTTATTTAGTACAACATATTCGTTGGGACGGGTACCTGGTTGGTGAATTTGAAACTTAGTACCGCTAGGAATAGGCTTATCAAAATACTGACCTTCAAACACAGTAATAAACTTGGGCATCTTTAGCTCCGTTGTTTGTCAATCGATTTGAGTAGTATAGCAGGGTGTTGAAACTATGTCAACTAATTAATGATGCGAATTGTGGCTTAGATTTTATGTATGCAATGGCACGATCAATATCATCTTCACTAACACCTTCCATACTGTATATGTATGTAGCTTCATCACGTGATATTGGATATAATTGTAGTTTTTTTACATCATTGTTAAAAAAGCAATTATCAGGAGGGGAATCATGAATACCGTCAACATCAATCCATTTATTACTATTAGGAATGGTTACTACAACATGGCAGTATTCAATAACATCTTCTTCGTCAAAATCGTCATAATAAGTCCCACCCCAAGCAGCTAGTGGATAATTAGTCAAATCATGTAAAGCAATCGCAAATGCATCGCACATACCACTTCTATATAACGATGCGTCTGACTTTTGTTCTAACAATTCAACGATTTTCATGTTAATATTTATCAATTAACGAATACTGTAAGGGTCAAGAAACACTCGTCCATCGTTAGTAACATACAAATACTCTACATTAGGAACATTACCTATAGGGCGATAATAAGCGATTTCACCATCATGTCCATCTTCATCATAAAGTACATCGTAGCAATCAACTTGCTTAAAACGTACTTCTTTACCTGTATGATGACTAGTTACAAAAAACTGTTGCGGGAATTTACCACCGAAATACGTATTAGATAAACCTAAAACTTTATTTGTTTTATCAAAGTCACAATATTGAAGGGGTATACGTTGAAGGTCCATACTTGCGTCCTTTGTTAAGATACAAGTATGATATATCTAAATTGATACTCTTGTCAATACTTTCTTTTTCTGTGGTTTTAATGATACACTAAAATGTGTCGCTTGTGGTTTTTTTACAACTTTGTCTGCAAGGTATTGATACTTAGCACTAACCTCAGCTTCTTTTAAAATTTGTTTCACTGTATTAAATTTGTCCATTGGAATACGATAAAACCCACGATCTAACAAATGTTCTGCTAATTGTTGATCACCTGACAACCCTATTGCTTGCCATAGTGTAAAGTTGTTTTTAATGGTTGATGATTCAATATGTGACATAATTACCTCTATTTTAATAATGAAAGTTCTTGATCCATACTACGACCATGCTCGTTACGTGGTCCTGTCCATACGTTAGTCTTGGCTTCACCTGTTACACGATTAGCCCATAGTTCACAAAATGCACTATGTGGGCTAGTATCATATGTTTTACCGTTTTCATGGCAAATAAATGAACCATCTGCGTTTACAGTGAAACTAACTTTAATAGGATTACCATTAGTGTCATTTTTAGATTGGCTAAATGTTTGTCCTGCTAATTCTGCTACACGATCACGTGATTTATTACTTGTAATATATTTTGCTGCAGCAGGTTCAAGGTCAGTTGGGTTAACATTTTGTTCGCTTGCACCGTAAATATCCATAAATTTAGACACACGTTCAACTAACATACCATCAGTATCTTCAAACCATTCACCTTGCATACGTTCAGGCAATATAGCATGTAACAATTTTTCAACTCTGCTCATACTATCAACTTGCCAATACTTAATCATTGTATAACCAATAGTAAACTTAGTGCTGTTTAGTGCGTTTTCTCTGCTTGGTACGTTAATACTTTTGCCAACTTTTTTCTCAGTAAGTGAACTAATATCCTTACCGCTATAGTGATAATAGCCACCAACGTAGATATAACCTGAATCTGTCATATGGGTAATCTCCATGTAAATTTTAGGTATTGTAGCAAAACGATAATAAAAAAGCACAGACTAGCTGTGCTTTTAAGGATTGAAATTATCCTAAATTACTTTGTTTTGGTCATGCTTTGTGAAGCGTGGTTAACAAAGTTGTACATAGTTTCTGCAGTTTTAAGGACTTGTTCAATGCCTGGGAACTGAGGCATACCTACGGTAGTTGTGACAACACCTTTATCATCACGTTGTACGCTCATTTCCCAACCGTGAAACTTACTATGGTATTCCTCGCTGATTAGGTCTTTAGCCATTTTAAGGATTTCTGTACGGATTTCATAACCGTTTTTGTTGAATTTTACTTCAGTTTTTGGTAGATCAAAATTAGACATGCTACTCTCCTTTCTGTGTGTATGTGTCTATCTTGAGTGCACCCTATGTGCGCTCAAATGTATTTATACTATATACTATTGTATATTACAATTTTTTAGGATGACGTGGGGTTAAAAAATCCCATTCTTCACCAAGTACATATTGATGGTGCAATTTTTCATCAATATAGGCAACAAGTGCTAATGAACCAAGTATAAAATAAGCCAACATCATATTACTTTCCCATCAATTTTACTGCACTTTGCCATTTACCCCTGCGTGTTAAATGACTAGCTAACAACCCTTGACACCATATTTCGTATATCATTTTTAAAATTGTCATTGCCATTTTCCCATGCCACGTTGATATTCACTCATAAATCTGCGAGCACGTGCTTGCCCACTTGCTTCTAAGGTTTTAAAAATTTTATAAGCGATACTACTTAAAAAAGTAATCATTTGTTATATTCCTTGTAGGATTTGTATTCAAACTCTTTAATATAACTATCAAGAGTTGCAGCATCTGTAATGCTTTTTGTACTTAAATAACGCTCCAAACGATGTTGGTAACCATCTTTTGGAAACATTTCAGCTAAACGCTCAAGGATATTGAGCATAAATTGTGATATTAACATTTTCAATCTCCATGTGTATGTGTATCAATTTTATTTATATGTTGCAGTGCGTCAAAGACTTAGGATAAAAAAGGCACCGAAGTGCCTTTTATACTGTTTGATATACTTCATCAAACTTGATTAACGCTAACTGCCTAGCTAACCATAACCTAAATTTAATTCTTGGTGATATATCATCATTTTCTGTAACGATTCTAATTCTAGTAAGATTACGTCCTATACTATCATCAAATACATAAACTTCATAATCATCATCAAAATCTTGTTTAGGTTGTAGTACAACGTCTTTATGACGTGCTAAAATTATTTTTTTGCAGGAGCGTCTTTCTTTTCTTCTTTCTTAGCTTCTGCTTTAGGAGCGTCTTTCTTTTCTTCTTTCTTAGCATCTGCTGCAAATGCGCTTACTGCGAAAAGTGCAGCAAATAGTGTTGCGAATAATTGTTTCATGATATTTCTTTATAAAAAATGCTCTCTTATCCTTACGGACTAAGTTAATATCTCGCAGAGCAACTTAATATTAACTATACTATTACTATTAACGCATGAGTAAACAAAAAGTTTACACAATAATTATTTATTTTTAGCCACCACGCCCACTTCTACGTACCACTGTAGCATTACCAAATCCTTTACTAGGTTTGGGTGATGGTGGTTTAAACCCACCTTTTTGTGGGAATTGCTGTTTAGCCTTGGCTTCATTAGCCATATTAATAAATGGATTTTTTGATTTCTTTTGCTCAGTCATTGTTTTCTCCTTTAACAGATTGTAAATAATCGTACACACTGCCATACAGTAACATCATGGTACCAATACGCTCATCATATAATTTTACTTGAATATGAAATTTTTTAAATGTACCGTTACCATTTAGAAATTCTATGTAGTATGGACTTTTAATATGCTTGTCTAAATCAAGCAATGTTTTAGCATCTACAGCAGTGCGATAAGTTTTCATTCTATTATCTATATCCCACATTTTTACTGTAGTGCTGCTTATTTTAGCTTCTTGAAATCGTTTTTCACCATAATCAGATAGTCGCCACCCACCTTGGGGACGTTGGTCCATCCAAAACATTTCAGGTAAATGTAGATCAATAGTGTTTTCAGTCAACTGAAGAATTTTAGCTGCAACTGCCATTCTGTCAGAAAGTGGGTTCATGCGTCAGGATAAACTTTAGTTCCCTGATTCAAGAATACAACAGAAAATTTATCTGTCATAAATTGTTTATTGAGTTTTTTACAAAGATTGCGAGCGTGGCCTGGGTTGCTGAAGCTTGTTTTTTTATACTTGGGCACAGCATTGCTATCATAATGATGACTATTTTTTAAATTAATAGGTTGATCATCATAAAAAATAGCCCAAATACCTGCTGCTTCTAACACTTGGTCAACTTTATATGTTTTCTTGTCTACCATTTCAACAAGAATTTTAGGCTGTGAACGTGACATTAAAATCTACCTCCATTAACTTGTACTTCAATAACATCGGTAGTAGATTGCTTTTCTATTACTTTGTCAGCGAGCAATTTAGCGATCTCATCACGTAAAGATCTTGCCTCACTAAGTGGCATTATAAAGTCACGATTTGATGTATTATCAATAGCTCCAACTCTGTCAATAAACTTTTTTATGTGAATCATATCAATATTTATGCAGAATTTGCCTCTTCCAAAGTATTGTAAGGACCATGATAAGGATATCGCTGTACAAAAATATACTTTGGGCAAAAGAGAACTTGCCA
>JACCDO010343057.1_pt1 | contig 98936 bp, 96 predicted proteins | sample 7446101 | NCBI WGS metagenome assembly JACCDO01 (sample SAMN15323440, study PRJNA562643) | freshwater metagenome | isolation source: river surface water | place: USA:Blue River Watershed | collected 2017-08-16
GAATATTGTTTAAGATATGCTATTGATAGAGTAATGAATAATGATAGAAATAATTTATGTAAAATATATGAATGTAAATTATAAATGCAGATTAAAAATTAAAAATGGCAACTATGTTTGCAAAATTTAGTACATTAATTTAATTATGGCTTAAAGACAACAAAATATATAATAAGTGTATAAATACGCAAGAATAAAAATGGCATCTGGCAAACAAACCTCTACTAAATCATCAGCTTCAATTGCATCAAAAGTTGCAGAAGTAATTAAACCAAATACAGAATCAAAGGGTGAAGGTGAAAGTAAAAATAAATCATCAAAAGTTTTACCAGCAGGTATGAAATTAGCATTAATGCCTGTATCATCTGCTCAATCATCATTTTTTAATGTAAAAGAATTAAGTAAACAATTTTCAAAATGTTTAGAAGCAGCAACTAAATCTATTGTTTCACTTGAAACAGTAACAGAAGAAGCTGTTTCAAATGCATTACAAGCAGCATTTGAAGCAACTTATTCACAAACATTAGAAGCAGTTACTTCAAATGGTAAAAAGAATAAAAAAAATAAACGTGTAAAAGATCCAAATGCACCTAAAAAAGCATTAAGTAATTATATGGTATATTGTATGAGATATCGTAGTGATGTTCAAGATAAAAATCCTGGTGCAAAACCAACAGAAATTTCAAGAATTTTAGGAGCACAATGGAATGCATTGACTGCAGAACAAAAAGCAAAATATATTGATACAACTGTATCAGCATAAAGTAAGGGTCTGCGGTCCTTACAAACCCAGCATTGTAAAAAATAAAATAACTTTTTTATACTTTGGTAGTATAAAAATACAAATACAAATACAAATACAAATATAGTTGATACAACAACTTATAATTATAATGTAAATGAACAATTTAAAAATATTTTAACTATATATTGTGATTAAATTGTTTAATAAAAATGTTAACTGTAATTTAATAAAAGTATTTTTATAAGTGGTTATATAGATATATAACATATTTATAATTAGAAAACTAAAAAATAAAATAATGAAGGAGGGGTTACGGGGAACGTAGTTCCTCGTCGTAAATTGAAAAAAATATATAATTGCATTTAAATATTAATAATAAATAGTAATAGTTAAAGTAAAAATGTCCCAAATGGATTTATATGATTATTTAGATAAAAATCCAACAGAAAAATTGGATATTTTTATTTCATATTATAAATCTAATAGTGATAATAATAGATTTATTATAAATGATACAGTTATTAAGTTAGCATCTACACCTAAAGTATCACAAGATATACTTTGTTTTTTATTAGAACAATATTTTATAAGTAAAAATGATATGCATATATTACTTAATAGTTCAGTTTGTAATTTTAAAACAATGGAAGCACTATTAGTTTGTATAGAAAATAATACAATATATAGTAGTATTCTATTTAATAGTATCTATTATTCAATACAAACTAATAATATATCATCTTTTTATTTTTTAACAAATACATTATTTGCATCTACGTTATTACCAATAGTTAAAAAATATATAGAAATGTATAAATTTAGCGAATTATATGGATATTGTATGAAATATTTGCAATCTTTTAATGTAGAACCATTTATGCATCAACTTTTAAAATGTGATATACCTATAAATAAAAATATATTAATATGGTTAGTAAGTGATAAATATTATGTAATATTATCTGAATGTTTTAAGAACAAATGTAATGATATCGATATGGAAACAATAGAAATAGTATTTTATATACTATTACAAAATAAAGAAATAAATGATGCAGATAGTATAATGATAGTAAATAGTATACCAAATGTAGATTTTATACCATTGAGTATTCAAAAGCATTTAAATTATATAAATATTAATACAAACATTAATACAAATATTGAAAATAATAAGTTCGTAACTTATTTATTTAATTATTATGAAACAGAATCATTAAATAAATTAACTATGTACACAATTATTAATAATATATATAGTAAAATATCAAAAGTTATAAAATCAGTATTTCAATATTTTTTTAAACACTAATTTAACTTATAAATTAATTAAATTTTATACTTTATACAAAGTATAAAAATAGTATTATTTTGTAGTATTAATTACTACATTGTTTTGATATTTCATCTAAGAGATCATCATATAAATTATGATTTAAAGTACTTAAGATTTCTTGATTTATAACTAAAGGATTATCAGCAATTGTTCTAATTTTTTGTAAAGATGTTGTAAAATCACAAGTAAAAGTATAATTAAAATAAAAAGATAAATTTTTAACAATTGTATTAGAGTCTATCCAAATTCTATTTTTAACTTTACCATTAGATGTTATAATAATAGTTCCATAATTAGTACAACGTATTTTATCCATTTCTTTCATAGCATAATTATATAAACTATGTGTTGTATTAAATGTATTTTTACTAGTAGGATCAATATATACAATTTTATTTAAATAAGAACATTGCACATAATTAAAATCACAAGTATGATTTTTTAAAGCAATAGGAATTTCTATTACTTTATAATTACAACTCCATCCTAATTCATTAGTTGGATAATAAGATAACAAAGAAATTTTATTATAAGTATAAAAAAATAAACCTTTACATATGAATATAAAAAACATTAAACCAAGAGCATTTAGAAATAATCTGCATAAAAATGATATCCACCATGTGAATCTTTTTAGAATAGTATATATATTCATAAATATACCATAATTTTTTTCATCATCAATATTAGATAGATTTTCTTTAATAAAAGCTCTAAGAAAGAAATTTTCTTTAATATTAAAATCACAGTATGATTTTAAAATAGAAACATCTTTTTCTAATTGGTTTATTTTTTGTTCAGTAGTTAAATCCATTTTTTCAACTTTTTAATAATAAGTAATATAAGTACTTATGTTAGTGTTAATACTAAAAAAATCAATTCAGACGAGGAACGTAGTTCCCCGTAACCCCTCCTTCTAAAGAAACAAAAGGTTCCTTAATTCTCTTCTTATAAATACTATATACTCATTTTATTATTATACTTTTAAGTATAATAACATCCAGAATTAAAACAAAAATAATGACTAGGAGGGGTATGGGGAACGACGTTCCCCATATTAGAACCAAGCTTTAATATATAAGTCATATTCTTGTTGCAATTCTTCAAGTTTAGTTTTTTCTTTTTCAATTGTTTCTTCTTTTTTAGCTATTTTTTCATTACATTTTACAATAGCATTTTGAAGCTTAGTTCTTCTAGAGTCAGAATTAACAGTTTGAAGAAGTGTTTCTTTATTTTCTAATTGCTGAACTTCTGACTCTAAGCTTGTATTTAATTTATTAATTTTTAATTTTAAACTATCTAATTTTTCCATTTTTTTATCACGTTGTTTACGTAATTGTTCACGTTTTAATTCGCGTTTCATTTGTAATGTTTGTTTTTTCTCTTTTTTTAACTCTACATTTTTAGTTTTAATTTCATCAATAACAGGTAACCATTCTTCTATAATTTGGTCTTCATTCCATTTATGTTCTTTTTTAATATCATTAACATCAGGTGGACGTTGAATATCATTATAAGGAACTAGAGCATGAGCATTTGGTTCTTCAATATTTTCAGCTATATCTTTCCATTTAAGTTTATATTTGCATTTTTTGTCTAAAATAGTATAACATTCTTCATGAAATAAAATTTCAGTTTTCTTATCAAATTCGTGAATAATTGGTTCATCTTTATTTTCTACACTATTACGAGTGTAACTATTTCCACTTACATGATCACCAGCTAAAAAACGTTTATTTTTATGATTTAAAACCCATGCATCGGCTAAATAATGACCACAAATAAAGCAATAATTATCAGACATATTTTAAATTTATAAGTTAATTTTATATTAAAAATTATAAATAATGTTTAAATTTCAATTTATAAAAAATGTAAATATTTAAAATTTAATAAAATGTAAAAAAACTAGTACAAAATTAAATATTAAAATAAAAATGTACTAGTTTTTTATATTTTATTAAATTTGAATATTTAATAAAAAATTTTATAAAGTAAATAATGAAGAGGAGGGGGTATAGGGAACTACGTTCCCCATATTAAATATTTTGAAGATAATGTAAACCTATAATAGTAATAAATTTTTGTATTTGTTCAAAATAAGATATATAAGATGGTTTTATAAAAGATTGAAAAGATCTTTCCGATTCTTTTAAATTAAATTCTTCATTTGAAAAATCAATATATGTGTTTATACCAAACCATAAATTTATATATTTTTTCAACCATCTTAATTTACACCGTTTTAATTCAAAATCAAATTGTAACCAAATTTTATTAGATAATTCTATAATATAATTATTATAGTTAGGTCTAGTATGATAATCAAGAAAGATATCTCTACCTAGTTGTTTTGTAAGTTCATTTAAAAGTAATTCTAAACTATTTCTAGTTATATTTTCGTCTAGCCAATTTATAACAGTATGTTTTAAAATAGGTAATTTGTTTAAAAATAAATTAGTTTTTTTATCATGAAATAAAGGTTTGAATCCGCCATCTCTTTGTTGAATTTTATTTTCGATAGAAATACAGTTTTGTATAATTTTATCAAAAATATCTTTTGGTAAATGTGTAAAGCTACTACAAATAATATTATTTTTAATGTTTTCAGCTAAAGTAGAATTTGTAAGTATAGATTGTATACATTTTTCTTTATTTACAGTAAAGTATTTGTATACATCTGGATTAGTTGAGTTAAACCATTCTTGTTTTTGATAATGAGTTGATGGATCAGGTAAGTTATCATTTTTTTTACCACAGAATACCTTGTGAATAATAAAATTTTCAAAGATAGATGGTTTATACATGTCTTTAATATTTTTAAATTGCAAACATTCTATAGAATGTCGAAAACATTTAATAACTTGTATTTGATCATTTAATACAGTTTTTATTGGGTAAATAGAAGTAGCAGATTGATAACTTGTATCAAAAGTAGTTTTTAAAGCTGCTGTAAAACAATCATCTATAAAATTTCCATTTATAAAACATTGAATCATATCTGTATCATTGCTTAATATTTTTATATTACAATTTGGATATTCTTGTAATAAGTATTGTGAAAATACATAAATTTGTTCATCAGCTTCTGAACAAGTTCTATCTGATAAACTACATAAATGATCATTTAAATAAAAATGAATAAAACGTTCGATACTTGCTAATTCATGTATAAATTTTTCATTTCTTTTTGTTTGTATTTTAAGTGCATCTAATTGATCTTCTATTTCCCATTTTTTTTCAAATGGGATATGCTCTTCATTACTTTCTTTTGTTAATTGTTCTTTTTTTTCAAAATAAGTATATGTATTTGTATCAGCAAATCTACTTTTTCCATCTTTATATGTAGATATATATTTTTTTCTCCAATTAGATGAATGATTACAATCTCTGAAAAAAATTATATTTGACAAAGGTATACCTTGAATTTCATTAAAATAATATATAATATAAAGATATGTATCAATATATTTTTCAATTATATAAGGGTGATCATATATATTAAAATTTATATCTTTATTATTTAAATTAGAATGTATTTCTGGATATATACTTCTAATATGTTCCATAATTATACTACCAAAATTGGCATTATCTATAAGTAAAAATGTAATTTGTTTCATCCTTATTTTTTATTTTTTTATTATTATTTAATAATCTGCATAATAAGTATACAATTTATTTTAAATGCTAGTAAAAATATTTTATTTTTTCTACTCTTATTATAAATAATAAATAAAAATGAAAGATTCGACTAGAAAATGGATTTGTATCCCAGCATATATAATTGTTGCATTATGTGCATTGTTGTGTGCATACTGTAGACTTGAACTTCCTGGATATAAAACAATAAATATGGATTTACTCCATTTTAACTCTGAAAATAAAACAGTAAAAACAGTAGTTAATATAATATTATTAATTTCTGCATTAGTTACATTAAGTTGTGCAATTGGTTGGATGGTTAGAAAATAGAAAATATTTTGTTAATTTTTGATAATAAAAATAAAAGTTTAATAAATAGTATACTATTTATTAATAGAGTAACTATACTAAATAAAAAAGAATGTTAGTTAAAGCAGTTGCAACATTTATACCAAATAAACATTCAGATTTATCTGGAGTAATTCATTTTGAACAATCGATCGAAGGTGGTTATACAAATATATATGGATATATCAATGGTTTACAAGTAGGTAAACATGGTATTCATATTCATCAATATGGTGATCTTACAGCTGGTTGTGAGTCAGCAGGACCACATTTTAATCCCTATAAAAAAGATCATGGTGGACCAGAGATGATAAATCGTCATGTTGGTGATTTAGGTAATATAGAATGTGATAATGCATATACAAGTACATTTTTTTCATTAAAAGATAAATATATATCTTTAATTGGACCATATAGTGTAATTGGAAGAACATTAGTTATACATGAAGATGAAGATGACCTTGGCTTGACTGATCATCCTTTAAGTAAAACAACAGGTAATTCAGGACCAAGAATAGGTTGTGCTATTATTGGAATAGCTTCGTCAAATTAAAAAATAAATTATTATATTATTTATAAAGACAATATAATAATGAATTATCAACAAATGTTTATTTTACTATTATTATTAATTCAAATAATACTATTAATAATAATAATAAAATATTTAAAAACAGAAATAAAAGTAGAACAATATGGTATAATAGATGATATAAAAAAATTAATAAATGAAAAAGATATAAAACGTTTAACTTCTAAAACAGAAGAAGCAATTGATTATTTAAAACGTAATCCAAAAGATGCAATTGGTAGTTTATTTAAAACACCTGAAAATAAACCTTTACCTGAAGTTGCAAATTTTATAATGAAATATTCCAATTATACAGTTGTAAATATTGATGTATGTAAAACACCTGTAGTATCAACTATAAAATTATTAATGAATGTATTATCAGGAGGAGAGTTACAGTCAAGAATGAAAGAAAAGAATATACCAGAATTATTTCATTTATTTATGAATATAACACTTCTTAATTTTGAAAATGGAGATATGGTACAATTTAGAATAGAAAAAGATGAAGTTGTAAAAATAAATAAAATAAGAGAAAATCAAGTAGCAAATTGTTTACACGTAAATTTAAATAAAGAAATAAAATTTATAGATTTTATAAATAATGCAATTAAAATTCATCCACAATTGTGTAAATCACCATTTTGGATATATGATAGTGCAAAAGCTAATTGTCAAATATTTGTGCAAAGTTTTATATATGGAAATGATTTAGATACAGATGAACTAGAAATATTTATAAATCAAAATGCAGAAAAATTATTAGAAGGTTTAGGATTAGCAAAAAATGTAAGTAGAAAAATAACAGATTTATACGCAAATTTAAAACAATTTATATATTTGTAAATTTTTTAATAAAATAAATGATAATAAAAAATCTTTTTAATATTTTAAATATTAAAAAGAAATAGTTGTTATAATGAATACTAATAAAATAATATTAGTTTTATTATTAGTTTTACTATTACTTTGTATACTTATAATAGTACAAAATTATAATAAAATTAATAATAAGAGTAATAAAGTAGAAGAATTTGTTAACTTTAATCCAACATTTTTAAAACAATTAAAAGAATATTCATATATACCATTAAAGTTATTAAAAGATATACCAAATTTAATTTTATTTCCATATCAAAAAGTATTGTCAGGATTTGATGATCCTTATAATACACCATCAAGATATGTAGTTGAATTTTTAGCTAAATATGGAAATTATAGAATAATTGGATTACAATTATGTCGTTCACCTTTAGCTTCAATAATACGTAATTTATTTAACTATGTAACTACAGGTACCTTTAATGAACAATTAAAAATAAGAGGTATGGATGATATATTTCATTTATGGTTAAATATAACTTTAACAAATGGAGAAGATACATTTACTATAAAAACAGAAAAAACATCAATAGTAGAGTTTAGTGATAAAGATTTAATAGCAAAAGATTGTTATACAATAGAAAATATTCCTGCAGATAATCAATTAACATTAAATCAATTTTTTGAAAATGCAATTAAAATACATCCATTTGATTTTTATTTATATGATGGAAGAAACAACAATTGTCAGGAATATGTTAGATCATTATTAAAAGGAAGTGGATATTTATCTGAAGAAGCGAATGAATTTTTATATCAAAATGCACAACAATTATTTGATAGTTTAGGATTAAGAGGAAAAGTAATTGGTGATTTTGTAAAAAAATTATCAAATTTAGCTGCAAATGCAACAAGATATATAATAGATAAATAATAGATAAATAAATAAAAACCTCTTCTTTTATTATTAGTTATTATTAGTTATTATTTATTTTTAAAAAAAGTTATTATTGGTTATTTTTTTATTAAAATTTAAAAAAACTAGTACAAAATAAAATACTAAAATTAAAATGTACTAGTTTTTTTAAATTTTAATAAAAATTTGAAAATTATTAAAATATTTATTTTAATAATAAAAGATATGTGTTCATTTAATATACTTAATATTGTATTAGTAATTCTAATTATTATAGGTTCTATTTATTGTTTTTCTGGAATGGAACAATTTGGATGGAGACATGGATGGAGAAATAGAGGAGGTTTATGGAATCCTTATTACTTAGGAAACAGAATAAGACCAGGATGTAGATGTGGATGGAGAGGATGTAGATGTGGATATGGTTATAGAGGAGGTTGGTATTGGTAAAACTTTTTTCAATTTTTATTAAATCTTGTTAATTTTATGATAGAAATAATTAAACTAAAGAATAAATATATAATTTGATTTGTTCTATTTTCATCACCAAAATTAGGAAAAAGTACTTTAATAATACTTCTAAAATCTTCTTTTATTCCACATTGTTCTTTTGTTTTTCTAGTCCATTCACATACATTACCATTCATCATCCAATGAGTAAACATGCAAAGTATAAGAATAATATTAGATATTAAAATATATTTATTATTACTAATCCAAGCAAATAAGGAAAAAATAGATATATAATGGTGTAATAATAAAAAAGTTTGAGGTGCAATTGTCATACAATTTTTGTATAAATTTTGTGATGTAGCTATATCTAAAATATAACTTAAATTCCCTGCTAAAAAAAGTAATAAAATATCTCTTTTTAAATGTTGGTTATTACTAGTTAACATTTTAAATATATTGAAGATTAAATTTTAAATAAAAAATCTAATTAATAATAATTATATTTGCAATAAACCAACCTAAAGCAAAAAATACAGTATCACCTACACTATTAATAAACGAATCTGATTTTCTTTTTCCACCTGGCCAAAATGTTAAATAGTGATCTATAAAATATACTCCTTGTTTACTATTTTCGATAATTTCAAATAAAATATGAAGTAGTAAACTGATTGTAAAGTTTATATTAAAAAATCTAAATAATATACCTACAGCAAAATGTAGTAAACTATATTTATCAACAAAATATTCACCCATTTTTAATTATTAGTATACAAATACTAATAATAAGTAAAGTAAATAAAAAATGATTTTTTAATTATTATTAGTATTTGTATACTAATAATTAAAAATTGTAGTATACTTTAAGTTTAATTGGTGATATAATAAGAATGGATTTAAATGATAATTATTCGCGATATGAATTTGGTATGTCATTATTAGAATATACTCAAACAATTATAAAATTTGTTAATTTATGTGAACAAAATTTATATTTACCTGAAAGTATAAAATATAGAATGAAAGTAATACTTACAGTATTAATTGATATAGTTACATTATATACAACTATGTTAAAAAATAGAAGAAATTAAAAAAATAATTATTTTTTACTACTTTTTACTACTTTTTAAAATATCACGTATTTCTTTTAATAATTCAATAACAATAAAAACATCTTCATTTGTTACACTATTTGTAGATTTACTTTTATTACCTATATTATCTTTATCTTTACTTCTTGTTATAATTGTAGAAGTAGTTTTTTCTTTTTCTTTACCTTTATTTTCAACTCTATTAATAGAACCATTTACTTGATTCATAGTTAAATTATATTTATTCATTAAATTTTCTTTTGAAATACCATTTTTAAAATCAGCAACAGCTAAGTCCCCAATATGATATTTTACATCTCCAACTTTTTTGTCTAAAGCAATTGCAATTTCTTGTATAGTAATTTTTTTGTTACAATATTCAAGTAAAATATTGTTTTGTTCTTGTGTCCAAGTAGATTTAGTCATTTTTAATACTATATAGTATTAAAAAAGTAAGTATTTAAATTTGTATTTAATTTGTATTTAATTTGTTTGATCAATTTCAGTAAATGTACCACATTTTTCTTCTTCTTCTTCATCTAATAAAGAACGGAAACGAACTGTTTTCCATTTACCAGCAATTGGATTACCCCATCTACGACTTAAATCTTCTCTAAGTTCAATTTTGTTAGGACATTTACTGTTTGTATAAGTAGCTTTATACCAGTCAACAAATACATTGTAAATTTCAGATAAATTAAGACCGTTATTTTCAGGAGTATAATCCATTTTGATATTTTCATTAATAAATTGTAAGAAGAAATCATTATTTTCACGATAAGCACGAGTAGCTTCAGTAACTTTAGGTGGGTCAACCATTTCACTGAGTTTAACATTTTTAAGTTGTTTATAACGTTGTAAAATGAACCACATAAAAGGAGCTCTCATATGAGGAATTTTTTCAGTAAAATCATTATCACGAGGAAACATTTTTTTAATTTTTTGTTCTTCAAATGTTTTAGGAACTTTAGATGCATCTTTGGGAAAACAAGATTCAAACATTAATACACGAACACGATTCCAAGTAGCTTGATCATCAGCAGAAAGACGTGGAAGTTTGTTACAAATTAAAGCAAGTTTAAACATGATACGAATTTCACGACCATTTTTAAATAAACCACGAACATACATACTATCATTACCTGTTAATTCTTTTAACATACCAGCATTAATAACATCTTTACCATCTGGTTCTTGCATAACAGCAAAACGACGACCATGTACACGATCTAATTCAGGATTAGCAGCTGATGATTGAGCACGTTTACCAGTAAGAAGTGTAGTAGGAAATTTAATACAATAATCACCAAGAGCTTTTTCGATAATTTCAATAATAACAGATTTACCGTTATCACCTTCACCAGACATGACAACAAATGTTTTTTGAAAATTACCACCACGTAACAGAGTAGCAGCATAGTTAATAAAATATTCACGAAGAATAGGATCTACAAATATTTTTTCTAAATTGTGTTCAATATCTTGAATTTCAATATCATCATGTTTATATTCTTTAAAATCATAACCAGTTGTATAACTGATATAATCATCAGGTTTACCTTTACGAAATGTACAAGTTTTTAAATCAAGTACACCATTATTAAAACCTAATAAATATGGGTCATCATCAAGTTTAGAAAAGAAATCTTTATTATAAAATAATTCTTGACATTCTTTCATAACACTTTGTTTAAAACCAGATGTATTCAAACTACCAATAATACCATTTATTTTTTTTGCATTTCCTAAATTACGACCATTTACTTCTACTACAACTGGATTTTCAATATCTGCATCTATATCATCATATTGACGTTTTGCTTCATCTCTATAACGTGGTATAAGACAAGCAGCAATTTTACGTTTTAATTCCATACCTTTTTCATCCACAGTCCATCGATGATTTTTATATTCAAACCAAAGATCTTTTTCGATAGAAGCACAAACATGTTGTTGACAATAAACATCATAAAGTTGTCTAGCAAGATCATAATGACCGCCATTTAAAGAATCTTTAATACGTTTATTTTTTTCATCAGCTAAGAACAAACCATAAGCTTCAGGATTATCTTGAGAAGCATAATGTTTTAAAGTACCTAAAGTATAATTACCTTTATACATTTTATTCCACTCATGAACACAAATAGCTTCATTAAAGTTACCACGTGAAGTTTTTTTACTAAAATTAATCCATATATCAAGAGCTTCTAAACAACCTTCACCTATATTATATAATATCCAACCAATTTCAATCCAAGTATCATAATTAGAAGCACGTTTTACCGATAAGCATTCTACTAATCTTCTAGCAACATTAACAGCTTCATCAATAGGTAAATTTTCAATGGTACCTTTAATTTCTTTTACTTTAATTAATTTTTGTTTAATAATTACTTCTAGTCCTTCACGAACACTACCAATCCATCTTAATAAAGGATGAATACTTAAAATACGAGGTAAAAAATATTCATATGGTTTACCACTGTTTGCTATATTAATTTCATCTTCTTCACTATTGTAAATTTTTTGATTACGCATTGCTTTTTCAAGAGTAATAACTTTACAGTCATAATTATAAATTTTAGTTAATTTGTAAGCTTCTAATTTACTATCTTTACGACTTCCATACATTAACCAATGTTTTTTAATGACACCTTTATCAATAACATCACCAGAATGCTGAACTAAATTTTTAAATAATTCACGAGATTCAACTTCTTTTATAATACGAGGAATTAAATGTATTTCTTGATCAATAATACTCATGAATAGAAAAGGAAAATGAATATGAAAACCATTTTTAACAATAGGTCCATTTACATATGGTTTTTTCTTTTCTAAAACAAAACAAGTCAAATTATCATAATCAACTTCTGTTAATATATGTTTTAATATATCAATATATATACTAACAACTGATTTAACTTGTTCTTCACTATATACATGCGTATTATATTCTACATCATCTTCAGCAGATATTTGTATATCAATATCACCTAATATAGGCATATATGGATTTGGTTTTTCACTAATTCCACATAAAAATTTATCTGGTTGATTGTATACACCATCTGAATAAAATTTCCAAAATTTTTCTAAATTACATTTTTCTATATTAAATTTACCTAGAAAAGGTTGCATTTGAGAAGTGTGTGTGTATTTATCATTTTCTGCTCTAAATTCATTCATAAACGTGCGAATAGCATTAGAATCAGACATTTTAGATTACTAAATATAAAATAAAATAATGTAAATTATAAAAAATCAATTTTAAATTTTAAACGAAAAGTAGTATTGGTTAACTTATACCAGAAACTGAGAGAACTATATTAATATAGTTTGATAGTATATACATTTTAATTTTTAAATTCAAATTAAAATTGATTATCTAGTTTTATACTTTAAAGTATTTATTTTCTGTGGGAACGTTTGTGAGATTTTCTAGATTTTCTTGATCTAGAACGTCTTGAACGTTTGTGTGATTTTTTCATCATTTTGGTTAATAATGCTTCCATTTTTTTAGCTTGGGAGCGAGCACGAGAACGGGAACGAGAACGAGAACGTTTAGCCATCTTATTTATTTAAAAAATAGGTAAGAAAATAAAAAAAAATTTTATTTTTATTTTTAAATTTTATTTTCATACTTTATTTTTATTTCAATTATTTTCCTTTAAGTACCCTATTTTATAATTAAAGTTAAAATTGTAAAAAAATGTATTAAAATTTAAAAATAAAAATTTTATTTTTTTCTATGTATATAAATAAAAAATAAAGATGGCTAAACGTTCTCGTTCTCGTTCTCGTAAAGTTTCAAAATCACACAAACGTTCACACAAACGTTCTCAAAAACGCTCTCAAAAACGTTCTCAAAGACGTTCTAGACGTTCTAGATCTAGAAAATCAAGAAAATAAATAACTTATGTTTCTGATTTAAAATAATATTTATATTATATAATATAAATATATAATTTAATTTAATATGGATACAACCACAACTTCATCTATCATTAAAAATGATTCATCTTATTATTTTAATCTGATTAATAAATATTATTTTCTTGTATTTAACCGTATTCATAAACAGTCAAATAATACAATTTTACCTTTATTTAATTATAATAATATAATAAAATTATATGTAAACTTAACCTATAGTATACCTGATATTTATATGAAAAATTTGATACTTTTATCTGCTCAATTAAATATTTTATGGAATAATGTAGATACACTATATAATGATATTTATTTAAATTTAAACAATGAACAAAACGACGATTTATTGATTGAATTAATATTTTGTTTTAATCAAATGAAACATTATAATAAACAATCCATTTTACTTATTTATAAAGTAATTGAAATATGTAAACATATTAAAGAAGAAAATACAACAATAGAATATGATCCACTTAAATTTATGGATTCATTACATATTAATTTAAATAATAATAAAATAAATATCATAAATTATCCTCCTAATTTTGAATGGTTTACAATATTAATAGAAAAATATAACTATTATAATGGAACATTCCCAACAACAACTTTTGCTTTTATTAATTTTTTTAAAAATAACTGGGATAAAATAAGTGATTCTGATACACTTATACTTACTCCTATTTTTTTAGAAATATTAGGTGGTATAAGTGTAGAATATAATGCATACTGTTTAGAAGATTGGATCAAAAAAAATATTGATATTATTCAAGAAAAAAGTAACTGGATATTTACAAATTGTAACAAATAAATAATAATATTTAATTTTACATTTTATGTATTTGATAACTAATTAATAAATCAGTTGCAAATACACGTTTACGTTTTGATGCCTCTCTAACTAATTCTGCACCATTTAACATCTTAACTAATAATGATTCAACAAATGTTTGAAGAACATAAACACATTCAGGACGTATACTACAACCAAATGATTTTAATACATCAGAAATCATAGACATAAATATACTTGGTGGGAATACACATTCTACTGATATTTCTGTTTCTTTATTTTTTATATTTTTATCAATATATTCCTTGATTTCTTCTACACTTACATCTGTTTTACCTTTTTGAACTATATTTTCACATAATTCTTTTATTATTTCTTCTGTTAAATCTTTACATCCTTCAATTACATCACTACTTAAAGCTTGACAATTACTTTTCTTGATTAAATTTATCCACATTGTTTTATTATTTGTTTTTTCTTTTTTCACAGATATACTTTGTTCTGTTTTTGATTCTATATTTGATATATCCTTATATGCAGAACTTTCATCCTCTCTTTTTTCAACTTTTTCTACTTCATTTTTAACTTCTCCCTTATTTAATTCTAATATCTCTGAATATTTTAATCCTGCTTTTGGTGTTTGTGTTACAACAGGTTGAGGAGTTTGAGGAATCATAACTGGTTTAGGAGTTTGTGGTACAACAGTTTGAGGAACCATAACTGATTTAGGTGTTTGTGGTACAACAGTTTGAGGAGTTTGTGGTACAATAGGTTTAGGTGTTTGTGGTACAACAGTTTGAGGAGTTTGTGGTACAATAGGTTTAGGTGTTTGAGGAATCATAACTGGTTGAGGAGTTTGAGGAATCATAACTGTTTGAGGAGTTTGTGGCACAATAGGTTTAGGAGTTTGAGGAACCATAACTGTTTGAGGAGTTTGTGGTACAATAGGTTTAGGTGTTTGAGGAATCATAACTGTTTGAGGAGTTTGTGGCACAATAGGTTTAGGAGTTTGTGGTACAACAGTTTGAGAAGTTTGTGGTACAATAGTTTGAGGTGTTTGAGGAACCATAACTGGTTTAGGAGTTTGTGGTACAACAGTTTGAGGAGTTTGAGGAATCATAACTGGTTTAGGTGTTTGTGGTACAATAGTTTGGGGAGTTTGAGGAATCATAACTGGTTTAGGTGTTTGTGGTACAATAGTTTGAGGAGTTTGAGGAATTTGAGGAGTTTGAGATGTACTTTCTTGATTATTATCCAGTGAAGATAATAAAATAGATTCTTCATTAATAGTTGAATTTAATTTATCTGGCATAACTAAAGGAGTAAAAGGATTTCTTTTTAAATTTGGTGTATTATTATCTTGTAAAGCTTGTTGTAAAACAAGTCTAAAATTTGCAGGATCTGAAATATTAGGTTTTGGTGTAGGTGCAATATTTAAATGTTCAAATTCAGAAATATTATTTTCAATATTACGTTTTTGAACACGATCATTTCGACCTTCTTTGTGTTTTTTCATTAATTCGCGTAAACGGTCACGACTCATTATTTTCTTTTATAACAAAAGGAAAATCTTTAACTATTATATTTTATTCAAATTATTTATTATATTAATAATTTATAAAAGTATAAAATGTATACAATACTATTTCTACTAATAGTAACAATAATTATAATTTTATTAATTTTAAAAAATAATGAATATTATGGATATATTCCAACACCAGTTGTAAGCAAATATCAAAACTACGATTGGTATAATATATTTAATCCTAATTTAGGATTCGCTCCAGCCGTACATTTTGTAGCACCTAGTCGACGTGAATGTTTACAATTTGTAAATCAAAATTTTACCAATCCCGACGAAGCTTATACAAAATTTATAGAATGTTTACAAAATGTATCTTCAAAAGTTTGGATAAAAAATTTACCCATACAGTCACCTGGAACTGGTGAAGAATAATTTAATTTTTTTACTTTTTTAAAAAGTAAAAAAAGAGTGTAACTATATTTATTTGCTTTTAATTTTATCCACTTTTTTAGTTAAACTATTTCGTAATGTTTCTTTACCATTTTCTATTAATGTATCTAATATTGTATTATAATTATTATCTTTATTATTATTTATTTCTTCTTGAAATAAACTAATAATTGCATTAATTAGTATTACTTTACGTCTTGTTTTAATTTTACATTCTGGTATAAGTTCACTGTAAAAGTATAAAATTTTATTGATAGATAATTTTGTGTTTAAAGATAAATTATTTTTAATTGCATTAGAAGATAATATACCTAACTGTAAAATAGAATTCATTTCATTTTTTGTATAAGAAACTGTGGTTGGATCAATATATTCTATTTTAATTTCATCCATTAAATTTAAAGAATGTATTTCAGTTGTAATTTCTTCAACAGTTGTATTTTCTTCTTTATTACAACTATTATTACTATTATTATTTTTAAAAAAATCTAATAAACGAGTTTTTAAAATATCAGAATTACCAACAGCTTTTAGATTATACTCTTTACATTTTTTTTGTAAAGATTTATAATCTAAATCAGTTAAATTTATATCTATATTTGATCGTTTCATTTTTTATTACTAATAATTAATTTAAAATGAATAAGTATTTTTATTAATTTTATCAATTTAAGAAAATAATAAAGATTATAAAAATGTCATTAGTTACAAATAATAATAATAATAATAATAATAATAATAATAAACAAAGAGTTGCTCTTATATTTGGTATTACTGGGCAAGATGGTAGTTATTTAGCTGAATACTTATTAACCTTAGAATATAAAATTATTGGTGTTATGAGACGTAGTAGTAGTTTTAATACTGGTAGAATTGATCATATTCGTGATAAAATTGAATTAGTTTATGGTGATATAGCAGACACAGCTTGTGTATTTGAATTAGTAAATAAATATATACCTGATGAAATTTATAATTTAGCTGCTCAATCCCATGTTGCAATTAGTTTTCAATTAGAAAAATATACTATGGATGTAGATGCTTTAGGGCCATTAAATATATTACAAGCAGTACGTCTTTTAAATTTAAATGATAAATGTAAGATATATCAAGCATCTACTTCAGAATTATATGGTAATACATTAAATACTCATCATCTTACTTCTTTAGATGAAAATTCACCTATGAATCCAGTTAGTCCATACGCTATTGCAAAGTTATATGCTTATCATATGATTAGACACTATCGTGATGCATTTGGTATTTTTGCTGTTAATGGTATTCTTCAAAATCATGAATCCAGTCGACGTGGAGATAATTTTGTAACTAAAAAGATTGTTTTGTGGGCAAAATATAAATGGTTTTCATCACTTCAAAATTATGGTATGAAAAAAGATAAATTGAGAGCAGTTAGAGAACCTTTACATATAGGTAAACTAGATAGTAGTCGTGATTGGAGTCATGCTAAAGATATGGTTAAAGGTATGTGGCTAATGTTACAAACTTCTACTCCAGAAGATTATGTTTTAGGTAGTGGAGTTCGTACTACAGTTAGAACTTTTATAGAAAAAGTTGTTAAAGCATATGGTTTTAAAGTAGAATGGAAAGGTTCTGGTTTAGAAGAAAAAGGTTATATCGAAGGGGAAGTAGCAATTATAGTAGATCCACGTTATTATCGTCCTAATGAATTAAGTGATTTAGTTGGTAATCCTGAAAAAGCAAAAACTAAATTAGGATGGAAACAAGAATATACTATTGATACATTAATAGATGAAATGATAAAGAATTCATAAAGTGAAATTTTTTATATTATGCCCTTCTTTTATACCTAGTAATAAAATGAGTGATAAAATAAGTGATAAAATAAGTGATAAAATGAATAATAAAAATGAAATTATGTTAACCTATTGGGAATCAACTGGTAATTTAAAAAGTAGATGTTTTTATAATTCGAATGGAAATATAGATGGACTATATGAACAATGGTATCCAAATGGTGAACTTCATATATTAAGATATTTTGACGATGGAGTTGAAATTGAAAATGGTTATAAAGAATGGAAACAGAATGGTAATATTAGAAGTATAAAAATGATTACAACTGATTATATCTAAACTAAAGTATTAATTTTATTAGATATTTTTATCTAATAAAAAGTTAAAAAATTAAAATTTTTTAATTGGTAAATTAAACTATTTAAGCCATAGCATCATACATACCTTCAAGAGTTGGATAATCGTTACCACCACCAGATACTGAAGACCAAGCATCTCTATATAATGCACTATCTGAATAACTATAAGTTGGATTTGAATAATATTCATTTTCACCTTTCATAGCCCATTTAATTGCACAGATTAATGCAATAACACCAGCAATACCAACAATTGCATAAAAGACTTTACGAGCTTTAGAGTTTGTAATTACAGAAGCAGCAATATTTTTACCGAAGGAAATGGTACCCCAATTGATTGCACCTAATGCAGCAATAATAGAAGCAGTAACACATATAATTTTCATTAATTTAGATTTTTTTTCTTTAGGAACAGAAACAGTAGAACTTGAGGATGACATTTATTTTATATTTATTTAATAGTAAAGAATATAAAATAAATTATTTTATAAATTTTAATTGAAATTTAAATTTAATCTTTATTTATTAGGAGGTTTACAAAAGTACCTCCTTTTTTATCATTCTTATATTTAAGAATAAACAAGTATTTAAAACTAGTGTAATAAAAGATAATAAATCATTAGTATTGATGGTTTTAAAATATTATCTGAGTAATCTAATACTATTTAAAATATAACCATATTTTATTTAGTTATTCTTCCCTCATTTTTGAAATGTCCTTAGATATTAGTGTTCCTTTTAGAATTAACATTTTTAAAATATTTAGTAGTTGTAATTATGATAGCAAATATGTGGTAGCAAATATGTGGTAGCAAATATGTGGTAGCAAATATGTGGTAGCAAATGTATAATAGCAAATGTATAATAGCAAATGTATAATAGCAAATGTATAATAGCAAATGTATAATAGCAAATGTATAATAAATAGACAAATATTTATATAAAAAAATTTTATATAAATAATAATTTAAAGTATTTAAAATTAGTTTATAAACTAATTAATAAAAATGGGTCACAAAAGAAAAAATAAAAAACCAAATCAACAATCTTGTTCAACAGATGAAAATCAAGAACAAAACAAAATCCAAACTTCTGAAGAAATAAAAGAAGAAGTAAAAGAAGAAGTGAAAGAAGAAGAAGTGAAAGAAGAAGTAAAAGAAGAAGAAGTAAAAGAAGAAGAAGTGAAAGAAGTGAAAGAAGAAGTAAAAGAAGAAGTAAAAGAAGAAGTAAAAGAAGAAATAAAAGAAGAAGTGAAGGAAGAAGTAAAAGAAGAAGAAAATCTTTCTAAAAAAGGAAAACAAAAAGATGGTTGGTGTAGTATACAATAAAATAAAATAATAAGAGGAGGTTTTAACGCGCAAGCGCTAGGTTCCTTTAATAAAATAATGTTGAGGAGGGGATATGGGGAACTACGTTCCCCATTTTAGTTGAAGCTAAAAAGATATAAAGTTTGATTAATTAATCCAACCATTTCATCACGAATATTTAAAAGATCAGTATCATTAATGGTTAAATTGTTATCTTCATCAACAATATTATTTAAAAAGTGTATACATTGTTGAAGAAAATCGGAAGCAGTATTTTCATCATTTAAAGTTCTAACATTTATAGTGGTTAAACCTTGAGGAAATTTTCCAAATTTTCCTTGATATATTTCTATAAATTTGTCAATAAGTCCATCTAAAGAAGATAATAAATTATCAGTAGCTTTATGTCTGGCATAACTAGTTGTTTGCCAATGATACATTTTTATGTTTAATTGAAGTGAGAAAAAGAATCTGGGTAGGTTATTCATTTTAATAAATATAAGATACTAAATAATAAAAAAGTTTTATTTAAACTATAGTTTAAATAAATATAAAATAGTAATTTCTGAGTATAATTTTAAATTTTGTGAGGATATTATAAAAAAGCGGAGTTAATTTTAAAAAATAAAATAAAAATAAAAATATTTTTTTTGTAAGTCTTTAATATAAAACTTTGAAAATATAAATTTAAGAATTTTTTTCTTTCTATATAAATAAAACAAAATGTCTTCCAATACAACTTCTTCAAACTTAACAGCAGCTTTCGTCGATTTAGCGACTTATGATGAACCAGAAAAATATTTCTACGGTGGTACTGATGCAGTTACCTATTTTGTTAAAAAATTAAGAAAATCAACTTGGTTTTCAGTTGCACCAACTGTTTTATCTATTTCAGGTGGTAATCCAGGTTTCGGTCAATCATGGGGTTATAAAATTTCCCGTGCAGGTGATTATTTATTAAGAACTTGGTTACGTGTTGCTTTACCAAAAGTTAAATTAGCTGATCAATCTACTTTTACAGTTCCATCAGCTGTTGCAGGTGGTGTTTGGCCACGTGATAACTGTGCTTTACGTTGGACTCAAAATATTGGTCACAATTTAATTCGTGAAATTAATATTTCATTCAACGATTTAGTTGCAGAACGTATGGATTCATTTTACTTAGATTTCTGGGCAGCATTTACTGTTCCAGCAGGTAAAAGAAATGGTTATGATAATATGATTGGTAATATTCCACAATTAGTTAATCCAGTTTCAGTTTTATCAAATAATGATAATGATACATATAATATTCGTTCATTACCACCAGCAATTTTAGATATTCCATTACCATTCTTCTATGCTCGTGATACTGGTATTGCATTACCAACTGCAGCTATTCCATATAATGATATGGTTCACTATATTACTTTCAGAGATTTATCTGAAGTTTTAATATTAGATAACATTGAATGGCAAGCATCAGTTCCAGCAACTGGTCAATACTCTGTTCCATGTCAAAAATCATATTTATCTGATGCTAATCCACAAATTGCTTGTGATATGTGGGCTGAATATGCTATTGTTTCTAACGTTGAACGTACTCAAATGGGTAAAGCACCACGTGATATCTTAATTGAACAAGTTCAAACTGCTCCAAGAACTCAATATGTTCCTGAAAACTCACTTAACACTGATATTCGTTTTGCTCATTCTATTAAAGCATTATTCTTCGCTATTAGAAATAAAACTAATACTGCTGAATGGTCTAATTATACTGCAGCTCAACCTGTTCCAACTCCATTTGGTTTGAATGAAGAACCAACTTTAGCAGCTGATCCAATTAGACAAACTTCATTATTCTATGAAAATACTGCTCGTTTAGTTAACATGGGTTCTGATTATTTCTCATTAATCGTTCCATGGTACACTGCAGTTTCTATTCCAACTGAAACTGGTTATCACTTATTATCTTATACTTTAGATTTAGTTAATACTAACCCAATGGGTTCTACCAATTATGGTAAATTAACTAATGTTTCATTTGCATTCGGTGCTTCTGATGCTGCTGTTGCTTCATCTAAAGTTGATCCATCTATTGCAAATTCTGCAGCTGGTGCACCAGTTAAACAAACCTTCGAAACCTTAGTTGTAGGTTTAAATATGAACATTATTCGTATCTCCGGAGGTGCCCTTGGGTTTCCGATTTTATAGGTGTTTAAACCATTGTATAATAAATATCCTAAAAACATATTTAAAGATTTCTATTTTATATATAATAGAAATTGAAATTTTCTATATTTTTACTAAATTCACTAATAATAAAGAATGACTCAGAATTTAACCAAATTACAACAAGAAATTAAAAATTATTTTGAAGAACATAATTATACTTTAATTTCACCTAATTTTAATGAAGTAACTTCTAAATCACAATCTTTAAAAGTTTTATGTTGTTGCGGTAGTAATAAAAGTAAATGTTATAAAGATATGTTACGTAGACCTTGTAGAGGTTGTAAAGAACAAAAATTATCTGAAATTCCAACTTCACTAGATGTAATTAAAAATATAATAGAAGAAGATCCCGAAGATGAATGGAAACCAGTAGTTGGTGGATTTATTTCTAAAAAAGGGAGAGCTGCTAATTATTTTGGTAAAATCTTATTTCAGGATGAAAGAGGAAGATATTATTTAAATGGTAAATTACAATATTCTTCAATTTTAATGGCAGAAGCATTTAAAGTTGAAAATTCTGATAAGTTAAATGGTATAGATAGTAGTTATTTAGTAAAAAATCTAAATAAACAAGTAAAACAAATTACATTAGAAGATATTAAAGTTATATCAAGATCTGAAATAGGAAAAGAAAATGGTCAAAAATCTAGACAAACAGATGAATTTAAAGAAAAAATGAGTATGAGTTTATTTCAACATATGCAAAAGTTTCAATATAAAACTCATACACAATTTCCAAAATACATATTTTTTGAAGATGGAAATATTTATAATGATAATACAGGTCAAGGTGGAAAACGTTTTTTTACTTTTTCTAATAACAATGACAAAAATACAAAATCATATAAAAGTTTACTTACAAAAGAAAAAAATTATAAAGTTCATAAATTAATTTGTATGATTTTTCATCCTATAGAAGGAAAATCTAATTATGAAGATTATAATGATATTGAACCAAATCATATAGATGGCAATACTCAAAATAACCATGCTTCTAATTTAAAATGGGAAACAAAAAGTGAAAATATGCAACATGCATATGATACAGGTTTAAATAAAAAAGTTAGAAATGTGTTACAATATTCTAAAAATAAAGATGGAAGTCAAGGTGAATTTATAAAAGAACATTTAAGTATAGCTTCTGCTTCAAGAGATTCTGGAGATGCTGAACATAGAATTAGATTAAACTGTCAAGGAAAGTCAGCTTTAGGGGATTTTATTTGGAAGTTTAAAGATGAATCATTAACTGAAGAATGGAGTAAAAAATTTACTTCTAGACCAAAAGATAATAAAAAAAGTATTCAAGTTAAACCTAAAAAAACTATTAAAGAAAAAGTTTTATCAAATGAAGATTTCGAAGATTCTGAAGATTCTGTAATTGAAGTGTAATTTGTACTATATAAAACATTATTAATTTATTAAAAATAAATTGCTAAAGTCGGTAATATTTCAAAACGTACTAAGATGTCAGAATACATTTTTACTATTTTAACAGCATTTAACTGTTAAAATATATTTATTATATTGGTAAGATTATATATAGGCTTTGTCTGCGTAATTATAGCTTATACTTTTTGAAATGTAAGAAAATATAGTAAATTGATATTTTTTAAATTAATACTATCATACTCAAAAAATAAAATAAGAATAAAAATGAGATTATTAAATATACGTTCAGGACCTCCAGATCAATACGTACATAATAATATTGATCATTTAAATTATTCAGATTTAGATAAAATATTTTATAAATATTGTGTAAAAAATGATAAACTACGTTTAAAATCAATAATAAATGATTATAAATTAGAAGGATGTAATATTAATTCATTTTTACATTCTGATGTTGTAAAAAAACTAGTAAATGCTATTGCTAGATATAATAATACTAAAATTTTAAAATATTTACTCAAAAGAAAAATTTTATATATAAATGAACAATATATGAAAGATATGTTAATTTCTTCTTTAAGCGGGGATTGTAATATAAATTCTTATAATATTGCAAGTTTATTAGATAATAAAGGAGTATTACTATCACAAGAGCAAGTTTGTACAAAAGTTTTATATTTGTTTGATTATGATATAACTAGATATAAAAATTATAAAATTAAATTTTATTTAAATCATTATAGTTGTATTGATGATTATGATAGTTTTATATATCATATATTTATATACCAAAATGTGTTAACAGCAATACAACATTTTAACTTTAAAATTGTTAAAACTATGTTTAGAATTAATAAACATCTAAATATCAATCATAATTATTCGCAAATATTAAGATGTGCAATTCATAGTAGACCAGAAGAAGAATATTATCTTCATAATAACAGATTTGATTCTGAAGACAATATTAGATCAGATTATTTTACATGGGATGTTCCTTTTTTCTATAATAAGGGTTATCATATTAATTATTTGGTTGATCTTGGAGCAAATTATCATATATGGGATGATCAACCATTAAGAATATCTTGTTCCCATGGTCATATTAATCTAGTAAAATATTTTTTAAATTTAGGGTGTAATTCAACTTTACGTAATTGGTGGTGTTGGAGAATAGCTGCAAAACAAAATCATTTAAATATTATCAGAGAATTAGAAAAAGATATAAATACAATTAATAAAATTATTCCTTATGGTGAAATTATTTCACATATTCAAAAAAAATATAAATATAAAAATATATATAAATATTTAATTAAAAAACAATCTGAACAAAGAATTACTGTTTTAAATAAACTAAAAAATTTTAACTTTTTATATTATGATATTAACACTATTATTTGTTCCTATATTTAAAATATACTTTTTTAATGATATTATTACTTTATTTAAAGTAATAATTAAACTATTAAAATTCCCTTAATATATCTAAGATTCTATCTTTATATTTATCCAATTTAAAAAAATAATAAAATTTACATCCTGTATATATATGTTGCGAGTAACTTCTACAATTTAATATAAATCTTATCATGTCTAACTTTGCTCCGTATTTTTTCTTATTTTTTTCCGAAAGTACAACTTTATCTATTTCTAAATCCATCCATTTTCCATTCCATTTTGGTTTACAAATTGTAGAACAATCTTCACATATTTTTTGCGATATATCACTTATTAATTGAATAGGAAATTTACAACCTGTAAATAAATATATCATTTTAAATAAATTTATATTTTCTATTTCAAAACAATACATTAATGCATCTTCCCATTTAGAATCTAATATATAATTTCGTAGTTTATCATCTATTACTGGTTCTTCTTTAAATATGGCGATATAATAATCAATATATTTATCCATTATATTTAAATGACTAATTATTATTAAATAATCATTATATTAAAATTTTTCATTTTTTTTTAATTTATCGTATACATAATTCTTTTACTAATATACATTCTTTTCTATATTCATCCATTATAATTTCATTTAATATTCCACTTCTACTTTTTATTTCTTCTTTTATTTTTAATTCTTCAGTTTCACTTATACTTATACCAGCATCATCTAATGTATTTTTTAAACATAATAATTCTTCTACTGTCAATTCTTCCTCATTTAATAATGATTGTAATAGACCAGATTTTGACTTCTTAATCATTCTATTAAAAAATTATAACTATATTATTTTTAAATTATTTTAAATTGTATTTTAATATTTAAATACACTTTAAAATAATTTAAAATGAATCAACTATTTTATATTAATCGAATATATCCATTTATACCCATTTCAAAAATATATAATTCTACTTTAAATCCTGATACTATTAATAATTTACCAAATGTTTATAATTATTTTCCGTTTAAATATGAACATTTAAAAAACAATATCCAACCTCCTTTAACTATTTTATTTCAAGATAGTAAAGTATTAAGCACTTGTATTCAACATACTCCATATTCAAACTTAATATATGGAAATTTAGATAAACCTTGCACAGGTATATATTGTAAATATAAAAATAAAATTACTCAGTAGACTCTTGTATTTCTATTTTTTCAAGATTAGATGGATTTATAATTTGAATTAAGTATTGAAGATAAAGTTTAATATCAACATTAACTAATTCTTTATCTTGTACTTTCAAACGGTAATATAAGCTATCAGAAGTAAATTTTTGAGATGTTAAATATTTTTTACAACTGGTACTTACAGGTATACCTTGTTGAACTCTAAATATAAAAAAACTCATCATAATTTTCCAAATTTTTTCAATATCTTCTTTACTTTCATTTTCACATCTTGAAATAGAATATAAACTCATCATAGAAAAGTGAAATACATCATAACAACTTAAGAATGGATCTTTTGAATATGCCAAATCTTCAAAATATTTTAATTTAATTTTTTCATCTGTGAATGGACCTAAAAATATTGAATGATCCTTAGGTGATTGAACTATACTATTTCCGTAGTCTATAATACATGGTAAAAAATCAACATCATGTAGTTTATATCCAATATGTTTATAAGTAATATCAATAGGTGTTTTTAATTTCATAGTAAGTACATTTTCATCATGTAAATCATAATGTATAAATTTACAGTATGCTTGAGCATCAGCTAGTGCAAGTATAACTTGAAAAAATAATTTTATAAAAGTAGAATTAATAGCAGTAATATTTTGTCTACAATTATGTTTCATATAATCACTTATACTTTTACCATCAATGTATTCAAAAAATGCACAAGTTGTTAATTTATCTATTTTTTGATTTGTACATATTTGTTTTCCAACGCTACAGTAGAATGGTGTATACACATACATAAAATTAATATTTCCAGATTTACGTAGATGATTTAAAAAATACCCAATAGTTACTTCATGTAAAATAGATTCAATATCTTTATGGTAACCTTTTCCATATTTTAAAATAGCTTTAATTTTTTTACGTTTTATTAAAATAGTAACTAATTTTACAACACCTTGTTTATTATTTGCTTTAATTTCTTTACTATCAACAATAATATTTAAAAAATCTTTATTTGGGGAACTAATAATATTAATACTACTATTATATTTTTCTAATTCTTTCTCTAAAAAACACTGTATTTCATATACACTATTATATTCTTTTTCTTCACAGATATTATCTAAATTTTGTATATAAGTAGTTACTGAGTGTAATTGATTACGTATATTATTTATTATAGTTTTATTTTTTGTTTTTGATAGAATAGTTGTTGACATTTTATTACTAATATCTATTATTTATTAATACTAATAAATAATAATTTTATATCTTTACTTTTATTTTTTTACATTTTTCATTTATTTATTTTACTGTTTACAAAGGATACTATTTTTTCTATTTCTAAATTTCTTCTTTTTTCATCAGTCGTATCTATATTTCCGTCAATAATTAATAAGTTATTATTTTGTGTATCTAGCCAAGATTCATGTGCATCATGTAATATTTGAATATAATCAGATGTAATTTGTTCACCTTGTCTATTACGTTTTTTAATTCTAGATATACATATATCACTATTTACTTTATTATATACAGTAGCTGTAATATTTAAATTTAATGTATTAAAAACTTCAGTATATATTTTATATTCTAAATCAGTCATTAAATTTAATGTATGTAATACTGTTGCAAAAATATAGTAATCTGTAAGATGACTTCTTTCACAAATAATTATATGATCAGGATATTTTTTAATAGTGTCTAATATATGAGAAACTCTACTACATACAACATAAGATTGAAATAAATAACTATATTTTTCTTTATTAGAATAATACAATTCAAATATATTTTTACCATTATTATCTACATGTTTACACCATTCACCAACTTCTTCATATATTATTTTATGAGGTTTATTAAATGTAACAGTTTCTAAATCTTTGCACAAGGTTGACTTTCCACTACCTATATTTCCTTCAATACTAATAATGATAGTCATTTTTAATTTATTTTAGTTTTTTAAATAATAAAACTAAAAATATCAATTTTTAAATAAATAATTAGTATCTTTCTTTACTATTAAATAAGTATTAAAAGTAATATAAAAAATGGCAGATAATTATTATAGTCCACAAGTAGGTTATACATATAATCCTATTAAATATATTAATAGTAAAGACATGTTTCCTTTTCGTAATCAATGGAGAAGTAATCCATTAAGTAATCAATCTATTATTAAACCAAATGTTGCTGGTTATTATCCTTATCCAACTCGTTGGGTTACAAGTACTCCAAAATTGACTCCTGATTATGAATATAAATGGCAATATGTTTGTAGTACAATATTTCCAAGTAGTCCAGAATATCAAAAAAATCCAGAACCTATTTTATTTAGATAATAAAGTAAAGGAACTTCCTTTATCATTTTTTTAAAGTAAATAAAATTGAATATTTAAATAGTTTTAAAAAAACTAGTACAAAATTAAATTTAAAATAAAAATGTATTAGTTTTTTTTAAAAAATTTAAAATTTAAATATTTATAAAAATACTATTACTTAAAATATAAAAGTAGATAAAAGTTATAAGAATTTTTAAGGTTAATAAATAACATTATTTACTATTTGTTAACAAATAGTAAAATAAATTAAATAAATATATAATTAAAATGCTTCAATTTCATCTTCAATATTGATATCATCATCATCATTTTTTTGTTTTAATGGAACAATTTCTTTAATAATTTTTTCTTCTTCAATTGTGTGATCTTCAAATTCTTTTCTATTTTGTAATAAAGTTTGTATTAAATTATAAAAAACACGTTTCATATCTGGACCTCTACTACTCATAATAATACTTCCAGATGCAAAAATTAAAAATGTATGATGTTTATCTTTATTACTTTCTTTTTTTCTTTCTTTTTCTTCTAATAAATTAAAATAATTTGAATAGGGTACTTTTAAAATTTCTGTTTTATTTTCAATTACATCATGATGTATTTGAGTTAATTCATTATCATTAATTTGTTCAGATTGAACTTTTACATTTACACCAGTACTAATACTTCCTTCAAAAATAGAAACAAATTCAGTACTACTATTTAAAAAACGATCTAATTTATCTCTACTTATATTAAAACCAATATTAAAATCCATATTTTGCATAACAGTATTAAATACAACACGTAAAGTGCTTTCACTATTACTAAAACGATAACAACGTTCACCTGTCATTACCTCAATTTGTTTCATACTTTTAAATAAATATAACATAGTATCTATGTAATGTTTTTCGCTTTTACAACCAGTAATTTGAAATTTACCATTACTACTTACTTTTATATTAATAAATTTATTATTTTCTAAAGCTAAAACTGCTGTAACAGAATGAAGAAAAAATGTTGTACTACGTTTATTCTTATTTTTCAATAAAGTTCCTCTATGTTCTTTTCTTCTTTGTACTAATATTATACTACCTACTGGTAATATTTTTACGATAGGTTCTATTACTAAACGTTTTTTTCTACCTCTTTTCTTTTCAATCGGTGAAAATTCAGTAATAGCTACATAATTAAAAAATTTTTCTAAATCTATAATTAAATTTGATATTGCTATTACTGTTTTAGTTGATACACCAACTTCCTCAAATGTTTTAATTTGTCCTGTCTCATTTACTATGCGTTTTAAGTCATTCTTACTCATTTTTAAATACTATTATATATTACATATTTAAAGGATTTTTTTCTTTAACTTCAATTTACAATTTTTTTATTTTTTATTATTTGTTAAAAAATATTTAATTATAGTATATAATTAATAACTATGCAAGAAAATTCTATTATTCAAGGTATTAATAATAATGAAATTGATAAACAATTATTAAATGAAGGCATTATTCATTTAAAAGATTTATTTACTCAAAGTGAACTTAGGAAAGCTTTAAAAAATAATTCTTTTTTAGAACAAGAAAGAATAGGTTTACCTGAAGATAGTATATACATAAAACTTTTTAAACATCCTAAAATTAGAAAATCTATTATTCATTTGTTAAATACAAATAATTACCATCTTACTACACTAAGTTCAAATACTCTTTTTCCAAATGTAGATAAACGTGCTTATCACGTAGACTGGCCTTACCATAAATACACACAAGATAGTGGTGACATAAATACTATTTATGAAGACAGACTTGACGGTGTACAAGTTATTATACCATTAGATAATTTTACTATAGAAAATGGTGCTACTATGTATATTCCTTATTCCTATTTAGCTAGAAGATATCCTAGCATTGATATTTTAAAATCTGGTACATTCGAAGCTGCAGATTCAAAAAATGAAAATGAAGAAGATAAAAATAATGAAGAAGATAAAAATAATGAAGAAGATAAAAATAATGAAGAAGAAAATAAAAAACCATTATTTGTTTGTAAGAAAAAGTATTTATTAGGAAAAGTTGGGGATGTATTTATATACCCAAGTACATTATGGCATTCACAAGGTTTAAACATTACAAATAAGCCTAGAAGAGCTTTATTAGCTAATTTTTCTCCTAAAAATATAAATAAAAAAGATTACTAAAATGGGAAACGTAGTTCCCCATACCCCCTCCTTTATTATTTTTGTACTAGTTTTTTTTAAGTTTTTAACTTTTTTAAATTTTAAATATTTGAAAAAAAAACTAATACATTTTATTTTCTATATTTAATTTTGTACTAGTTTTTTTTAATTTTTTTAAAATATTCAAATAATTAAAATTTGAATATAAATTTATATTTGTATTAGTTTTTAATTAAAATAAAAATTAAAATAATAAAGAAGGGGGTATGGGGAACTACGTTCTTCATCTTAGTAATATTGTTTATTTTCTCTTTCTAAAGGATTTTCCAAATCTGATTTTGCAAATTGTTCTTCTAAAGGTATATTTTGTGTTTGAGTTTGATCATTAAAAATAAAATCATATTTGATACGTCTTTTATCTATTTGCATTTGTTCTTTGTTTACATCAGCTTTAATTTTATTTGAAGTTATCATATAGTCTTCTACATCTCTTTCATCAATTAAATTTGTATTTATTTTCATTGTTCCAGAAGTATCATTATTGAATAAATGAATATTATTTTTATTTTTTATTTTACCTAATTCTTTTAATTCTTTTAATTGTAATTTATTTTCATCTGATTCTACAACTAATGGTTCAATTAATGTGTCAAAACTTTCTTGTTCTTGTGTAAAATATCTATAATCTTCCTCTTCTTGTACTGTTTTATAATATTCATCTTTATTCAAATCTATTTTTAATTCTACATCATATTCTTCTGGTGGATATCCATATCTATTAAATTCTTCTAATAATAAAGTATGTTCATAATCTATACCTCTAAATTCTTCTACCTCATCATCTCTATTATCTTCATCATAAACATCATTATATGTATTTTTATGATGTAAATCTCTTTCATCTAATTGATAAAATGGTCCAATTTCATCAAAATAATTTAATGTATAAAAATTGTTTTTAATTTCTTCTTCTTTTATTTCATCATATTTTGAAAGTATAGTTGTAGGAAAACATGTATCACTATTTTCATTATAATCATATTCAATTGTATCAAGTAATAGAATATCATTTCTTGTATAACCTTTACATTTCATAATATTTACATTATTATACATAATAGTATTACATTTGTTTATAAATAATTGTAATGTCGAATTTAATAGTGTATCATTTATATTTTTAGTTTCAGCATTATAATTATTTTTTTCTGTAAATGTTAAATTTAATATATTATATAATGAATCGGTAAATATAGTATTATTTTTATCTGCTTGTTTTGTAACAGTATTTATAAAATCTGAAGTAAGTTGTAAAAATATATAAAAATTACTAGAAGCAATGCATATAATTTTGATATTTGAATTTAAAATATCACTAATACATTTTATTAATGTATTTATTGAAGGTAAATAATCGATTGATTTTATATATAATATTTCACTTTGATAAAATGTATTATTTTCAGAGTGAATAAATGTTTGTATTATTTTTTGTCCATTTTCATTAATAGATACATGTTTTAATTGAAAATATTGTGAATCATAATTATTAGGTAATTTATATAATAAATAACAAGGAAATATAATTTTTGCATTACAATTTTCTGTAGTTAAAATAGAATTGGAATATTCATTTTTTAAATGATTTAAAATGTCTTTATGTTCTAGATTTTTAATAGGTATTAAGTTAATAGATTCTTCACCACAACTATTTTTAACAGTATTAATTATAGTTGAATATAATTTAGAAGAGGTAATAATATTTAATAAATTAGAATTATATTTTGGGATATTTAATATGTTAAATACATCTGTTTTAAATAGTTTCTTGGATTCTATAGAAGGATTATTATTTATTTCTTCTATAAATATAGTTTTTAAGATTTCATCATTATTATCTATACTTACAGATTGAATTATTTTAATTTTTGTTGAAGATATTAAATCTTGTAATAAACATTTAAATAAAATTTTATTTTGTAATAATAAAAATAATATATTACCAAATAAAGTGGATTTATTAGTTAAATATTTATCATATAAATAAAATTTAACAGATATGTTCACATTATTTAATGGATGACAAAGATGTTTATAAATAGAATGTAATAAAGGTTCTATATAGTAAGAAAAATCTTTACATTTTGATATATATTGAAATGGAAATAAACATAAAGATATTGATTCTAAACATTTATGAATAGGAATAAAAGTTTTAAAAATTTCTTGACAATATTGTATTGATTTTTGGTTTATATTATTATTATTTTTATTTTTATCCTTATATTCATAGGATATAGTAATTGTATTATCTTTTTCGTTACTTTTTATATATTTCATTGTAAAATTTAATAAACATAAATCAAAACAATTTAAAAAAGAATCATAGGTGAAAGATATATCTGTAGTAATAATAGAAGTATTTGTTTTATTTGTAAGTAGGTATTGAGTAATTAATTGTAAACTATCTCCACAAAAATGGGATAAATGTAAATTATTTTTAAAATAGTAATGATTTAAAATACAACTTCCAATAATAGTATCTTTTTTATTTATTAATAATAGTATATATTGTTTTGATTGAATTATATCATTATAATATATATTTTTTAAAGTATACATTATATCATTAAGTATTTCATTTGATTTATTTTGATTACAACGTTTTAAAAAAGTAATAAAAGATTCTAATTTTTCATTATAGGAAGAAATAGTATCAGTATTATTTAATATACTAGAAATAGAATTTATTTCTTGTTCTATTAAAGTTTGAATAAATGATTTCCATTTATCTAATTGTAAATGAATTTCGTATACAGATTTAACATTCAAATTTAATCCATTTAAACTATCAATAATAGTTAATAAATAAATATTACCTTGACATTTTTTATTAAAATAGTCAATAAAGTAAGATTGAACATTTTTAATACTATTCATGCAAATTTTATCATCACAATTAATAGGTATTAATTTTAATATATTTTTCCATTCTGATTCAAAGTTATTCCAAATTTGTTTTAATTTATAGATATCTTTATTTTTTTGTTGTATTATTTCTATATATTCTTTTGATACAAAAAGTTCATCAAAAGGAATTTGTACGATTGACATTTTTATAACTGTTTTGAAAGTAGTATAAGATAAAAATATGTTCTTATATTTTAAATTTTATATTTATAAAAATATAAGATTTGTTTATTTATTTATTACTTTTTTTTATTTTAAAGGTATCATAGAAAACCAATGATTTTCCTCTCTTGATTTTGTTATTATTAATCTTCCAACCAAAGCTAATTTATTATAATTTTGAAGATCATCTTTTATATTCATAACCATTTTTAAACTATTATTATCTTGGATTAATATATTATATTCTCCTGATGTATAAGGTGGATATAAAAGTATTTTATTTGTATTATTATAATAAATAGATCTACTATAAGCTTGTTCAAGTGAATTAGCAGGTATAACTAAAAATACTTTACCTTTATTAATTTCAATATTGGAGTAAAAATAACTAATCATACTTTTAAATAGTTTATCATATAAAGCATATTGAGCTTTCTTAAGACGTCTAGTTTCAAGAAATTCTTCTAATGTATTATAAATTGTATAATGTGCTGATTTTGTAAAATCTTCTGAATTATTATAATAAGAAGGTATATATTTATTATATTTATAATTAGTAATAATAAGTGGATTGTAATTTTCTAACATTTGTATATAAAATAGTGTTCTAATTTTAATATCTTCAGAAGGTAAAATACATTTATTATTCTTAATAATATTATTTTTATTTAAGTCAAGTAATCTTTGAATTGTACCATATTCATGATTTGGAATAATAACAATATGATTTTTTTCGAATGTATTTAAATCAATATTTTTTTCATATTTAAGAATACTGTATAAATAGCAACTATAACTAATAATATAATTAGCTAATCGATTATAATGATTATAAAGTTTTAAAAAACTTATTGTATTTGAAGGAGGTATAGGGTAACCATATTTTTGTATATTATATATATCTAAATGTTGAAAATCTTGTGTATTTTTTTGATCAATTTTTATAATAATTTGAAAACTATTATTATTTGTAGAGTTTGTATCAGAAGAAGTAATATAATCACCAATAATTGCTATACATTTATTATTATGTATAATTTGTTGAACATTTTGTATATTATATGTGTTTAAAAATTTTTGTATAGTTTTGTTATTATTAATAATGGTGGATATATTTGAAACAGGAATATTATTTTTTGAAGATATAATAGATGGAGCAATAGGGGAAGTATAACATTCTAATCCATTTGTGATAATTTTTCTAATTTTACCATAACCATCTTCATATTGTTTTGAAATAGGTAATTCATTACTAATTATTTGATAATTAATTAAATTTTTTGTTATATAAGATAATGATTTATAAGTCTCTCCATCAGATGGAAATAAAGATATATACTCTTTCTTTTTTCCAACTATAGTACGTTTTACTATATATTCATTATGAGGATATTCTAATCTATCAAATTCTCCACCGTATGTATTAAATATTAAAACAGCATTTTTGTAATTTACGTTTGGATTAATAATTAAATAACGTTTATAATTTTGATATGATAATTGACCATCTAAATCATCTTTATTACTTATAAATATTGCAATATTAACTTCAAAAATAAATTGAAATATATTAATCCAATCTTTTATAGAAATATAACTTTTTGTATTTAATATTTGAATTGCTTCTTCAATTGTTAAATTAGATTGTGATAGTAAATTCATATTTGCTAATTCTTTACATTTATTAACTATTTGTTCCATACTTAACTTACTATTTGTAGCTAATTTTAATGCATCAATTATACTCCAGTTTCCTTTTGGAACAGCCATGCGTATAAATAAAGATGTTCCTAATAAAGTATCATTATCAGTCATTGTTAATAAATTTTTAATAGCTGGTGGTAAAGAACCTTCTTGAGTTGCTTTTAAAATTTTACGAGTTGTAATAAATGTTCCCATACCAGTAGTTTCACTAATTAATGGTATATCATGTTCATATTTATATCGAATTGTACCTTCTACATTTTGATTATCTTGATAACAACATGGAACAGCTGGATATATTTCAGAGTTCTCCATTTCATTAATACGTAAACCAGGATATATTTTCTTTTTATCTTTATTACAAACGTATGAAAAAGATGTAAATTGATCATTAGTTTTTGGATATGTCATAATATCTTTACCTTCCTTAATAAATTTTTCTTTTTCTTCTTCAGATGTAATGATATTTGGTGGGTAACTACAACTACGAACATATCCAGATAAAAATAAATCTGGTGCAATATCTTTTAAGTTTAAATCTTTATTTATATCTTTTTTTACCGGTTGTTTAATAAATGACATAATATTTTGAACTTTACTACAATAATAATTTACATAGTTTTGATAATATGTAGTATGAATATAATTAAATATATATTGTAACATATTTTTATAATAATTTAATAATGTAGTATTAATTGAACCACTAATTTGTAATACAGTAACAGTTGACCCAACTTTTACAAAATGTGGAAAATATTTTACTTCTACTTCTGTGCTTTTTTCAATATTTTTTTGTTTCATAATACATTTTAATGTATTTTCAGTATCTTGTTTATTTAAATTCATTGAAAATTTAAGTCCACCTCTAATTTTATGAATTTTATATTTTTCATCTATACTAATAATTTCACTAACTGATTTATTATTACTACAATAATCATAAAATAAATCTTCATAAAAAGGTACATCTGATAAAATAAAAAGACCTTTTCCAAAATCTTTTTTAACAGTAATATTTTGTGGTTTAAATGATAATATTTGTATAAATTTTGATAATAATATATTTATTGGAATATTACTTGTACCATATATTTTATATTTAAATGAATTAATACCTTCTTTTGTATCAATTTGTTTTATTGTACATAAACTATAGTTTTCATCTATCATAGTTTGTATATCTAAATTATTTATATAAAAACGTAATGTATCTTGTTCTTCAAATTCTTCTTTACACCAATCATTTGGAACTTTTATATCATTTAAACATTTATAAAAATGATGTAAATTCATAAATGGTAAAATATGGGAACATATAATAGTATTAAATAATTCATATATATCTACACCTTCTAATGAAAAAGTACCATTAATAGTAAAATTTGTTTCATGTATATCACTACTTTTTATATTATTATTTTTTTGAAAATAAGTTTGTATTTTATAACATGTTTCTAATACATTATTTTCTCCTATATAATTTTGTCCAATATTAATTGTTTGTTTTAAAGATACAATATAATTTTGGATCACTATTTTAAACTTAATATTATCTATTTTTTTAGCTAATAATAATTCTATGTATTCTATATTTTCATCTATATTTTTTACAATTTCGTCTAAATTTACTTCTTTACCTTCTTCATCTAATAATGGATAACCATCAAATAATGAATAACGTACTATTAAATAAATATAAAAACCATCATCTTTATTAATATTTAATTTTTGTTCCATTATTTCTGAAAATGTATTTATACTTTGAATTATACTTTCTGTTGATTTTAAATCAATAGGATTATCTTCTATTATATCTATTATACTATCAACTATTATTTTTTTATTTTCTAAATAATTATATTTCCATTCTTTTACTGAAATATATTGAATTTCTACTCCATCAATTTTACTTTCACTTTCTATAGTATCATCTTCCCATATTTTCATAGTTACCATTTCTAATGGTATATTATTTTCAATTGCAAAACGTATTTTTAATGTATCTAATGTATCGTTTGGGTATAATTCTATAGTTAGTGATACTAATTTTCCATTTTCATCCTCTATTTTTATTTGTTCTAATTTTGAATTATATAAATTTATTTCTTTACTTTTTACTATCTCATTTTTTATATGATTTTTTTCTTTATCAATTAATGGTTGAAGTGAATCACATAAAGATTTACCAATTGAAACATTATAATTTTCTGGATGTATTAAAATAGGAGGAATATTTTGATTACTAAAAAATGAATTTGATGTATCACTTATTTTTCTCCAATATCTTATTACATCTAATGGTGGGACATTAGCAATTAAAGCTTTTTCAAAAAAAGCTGTTATTATATCTTCATGCTTTTTAGCATTATAGGGGTAAATATCTAATTGACTATATTTCATTCCAAATAATAATCCGGCACTACTTAAATAACGAAAACGTACATTACTATTTTGTTCTTGTATCCATTTTATAACTTGTATACCTGCAGTATCTTCATGATATATTTCTGCTTGACGTATAACTTCTTCTATACATTTTTGTTTATCACTTAAACGACTATATCCTTTAAATCTAAAGTATGGTTGAAGAATATTAGTTCCTTCTTCACCACTTGAATATCTTAACATACTTGATTCATATAATGGATTGCTAAATGCAATATTTTCCAACTCTCCACCAGATGAACTTGCCAAATCATAACTTATACCACTTGTTATAGCTCTTGCAATATTTGCCTTATAACGCTCATTTTTATCAGTCATTTTTATTTAATTATGAATACAAATTTATGTATATTATTAGTATACCAATTAATTATTTTAATTTTAAAAAATTGGTTTTTAAAATTGATTTTATTATTTTAACTACTATTAATTTTTAAAAAATATAATAAATAAAACTAAGATGAAATTAATACTTGAAAATTTTAGATGTTATACAAATTATACATTCGAATGTAACGATGTCGGAAATATTTTACTTAATGGTAAAAGTGGAGCTGGTAAATCAACTATTTTTAAAGCTATAAATTTTGTACTATATGGTAAAGAACAAAAAGTAATACAATATGGAAAGAAAAAATGTAAAGTTACTTTTTATTTTCAAAATTTAATACTTTCTCGTTCTAAAAATCCAAACACATTAACAGTTATAAAAGATAGTAATACTTATTCTGAAATAAGTGCTCAAGAAATTATAAATAAAATATTTGGTTATCATTTTAATTTAACTGGTTATGTTGCTCAAAAAAATATTGAAAGTTTTTTTCAATTATCAAAAGATCAAAAAACTGCTTTTTTACAACAATTAGCTATTGATGATTATCCAATTGATATATTAAAAGAAAATGTAAAAAATGAATATAAAAAGGAAAAGGAATATTTACTTCAAATTACTTCAAAAATTCAAGCTTTGCAATTATTAGAAAAAAATTATACTATTACTACACAACCTTCTTTATCTAATGAATTTTTTTCTTTTTTTAATATCACTAATACAAATATAAATTACATTGAAATAAAACAAATAATAAATAATATAGAAAATGAAACTAATGATAACTATAAAAAGATAGAGTTAGAATTAGATAATTTACAATTAAAATATAATACTATTTTAAGCGACAATTTTAATAAAAAAACATATTTAAATTTAAAAGATGAATCAGAGCAAAAATGTAAAACATTTGCAACTAAAAATAATTTAGAAATATATACAACATCACAGATTAACTTATGTAAAGAAAAATGTGATTTATTATTAAATGAAAAAAAGAATGCTAATTTATATCAAGATTATATTAAAAAAGTAGATCATTATAATTCTTTAATTAAAGATTATAATAATGAAGTAAATGAATTAGAAAATAAATGTAATACATTTTCTGTATTAATTCCATTAGAAACATTATATCATTATAAAAAATATCTAGAAAAATTTAATTGCAAAACAATACAAGATTTAAATAATTTATATCATAAAAATATAGTATTATTAAAAGATTGTAATGAAAATATAAGTAAATTAGAAGAACAAAAAACAAAAGATACAATTTTTAATATTGAAGTAAATAAACATATACAACAATTACAAAGTGGAAAACATTTAGAATGTCCAAATTGTAATTCAACTTTACTTTATATTGAAAATAAATTAATATCTCAAGATACTTCTAATATAGAAGAACAAATAAAAAAACTTAAAAATAGTTTGAAAATAATAGATATGACTGAGTTGTTAACATTACAAAATAAGAACAAAATATATAATGAAAATATAAAATCTTTAGTATCATTTTCAAATTTATCGGATGAAATAGTTTCATATTCATTAAAAGATGTAAATAAATTTATAGAAAATCATACTGAATATACAAAATATAAATCTCAAAAAGACTTAACCATAAATAAATTTAAAAAATGTAAAGATGAATTTAATCAGTTAAAAAGTATAGAAAAAACGCGAAATATTTTAGAAATAGAAAAAGAATATAATTTATATCATGAATATAAAAGTTTATTAGAAGAATGGAAGAAATATGAAATAAAATATAAAGATATATTGGAAAAATATAATGAAGATGAAAATATAGAATTAAATATTAAAAAGGAATATTTGAATAAAAAAGAAAAATATAAAGAACTTCAAGAGTATACAAAATTAGTATTAGAATATAAAAATGAATATCAAATATTTTTTAATATAAATGAACAATATAATCAATATACTATTTTTATAAATGAATTAACGATATTAAAAGAAACAGAAAATAAAGTAAGAAAACGATGTACAAATTTAGATTTATTTTTATCTAAAATTATGTTAAGTGAAAGTCAAACATTAGAAAGTATAATTGATACAATAAATATTCAATTAGATATACTTATGGAACATTTTTTTCATTCTAATTTAACAATGTATTTAACAAGTACAAAAACTACAACTGGTGGTGATAAAAAGTTTTATACTGATATATTGTTTATTGATAAAGATGGTAATCATATTACAATTGATAATTTAAGTGGAGGTGAATATGACAGATGTGCCTTAGCTTTATTTTTAACTTTTAATAAGTTATCAAAAACACCAATTTTATTATTAGATGAAGCACTTTCATCTTTACATTCAGAAAGTGTTAATGATATTGTTGATACAATAAAAGAATGTATACAACCAAAAACTGTATTAATAACATTACATCAATGTAATACTGGAATATTTGACCAAGTTATTAATGTTGAAAATTTAACGTCTATTGGTGTTAAAAAATAATTGATTATATTTTGAAGGTATCATTATACCACTATATGCATGTACTTTATTATTAAAAAAATTTAGTATTTGTAAATCCTTATTTTCTTTTAGTTCATTATATTCATTATTTATTTTTTTTAATTCTAATTCTAATTGATTACATTTAATAATATAGTCTTCTATTTGTTTTTTAAGATTAATAATAATAGTGTCTTTATCTTCTTTTTTATCTTCTTTTTTATCAAAATAACTATTATTAATAATAATAAAATCGGATTCAGTATTGGATTCCATTGGTTTATGTTGTTTATGTTTATCTATATGTCTAATATAATTTGCTTTATATGTATATATTTTATTACATTCTTCACAAGTAAACATTTAAAAAATAATTTATAAATTATTCTATTTATTAAATAAATAGAATTAAAAAATAGTATTTAAAACTATTTAAAAATATAGTATTAAAATTAAGTATTTACTATTTTTAATAACTCTTATGAATAATATTGATAATATTAATATTAACAATAACTATTGTAATAATAATGATGATGAAAATATAATAAGACCTGATGATAAATTTGATTTTCACTCAATTACTGAACTTTCATCATTTGATGAGGAAGATAATTATTTTAATAAAAGTGAAGATAATAACTTATTAAATTTAACATTATCTGATTTAGATTTATCAGATGAAGAAAGGGAAAAACTTATTATCGAATTATCAATAAATAATCCTGAACTATTAATTGAATCTTTAAAAGATCTAATTTCACGATATAGTGAAAATGAAAATAATATTTTATATGAAACAATAATTAAAATATGTACTTCAAATAATACACCATTTATTACAAAAATAGAATGTTCAAAATGTTTACCAAATGGTGATACATTATATTCAATAATTAAAAATTTAAATAAACAGGACGAATCAATAAGTCATACATTACTCTGGGATTCATTATTTTATTTACATTCTTTAAATTATGATGTTTTAAATGATATGAAACAATTAATTTCTAATGAAAAATTAAATATTGAATATAGATATAATTTAATACGTAATATAGCATATACAAATTATACAAAAGAATTAATTTTAAGTTTTATTTCATCCATTAAAGAAGAAAATAGTGAATTTTATATTTATTGTTTACAATTATTACAAAAATATAATGAATGTAGTGAAGAATATTGTATTGAATTATATAATAATTATTTTATTAATGAAAATCTACCTGATCATATAAAAGCTAATTTTGCCGATTTTTTAATAAGTACCAAATATGAATATTGTAAAGATATAGCTAATAAAATATTAACATCTTTAAGTGGTAACATAAATAGCTTATATTTAAATAAACAAAATGTTCATATTATTGATTTTAATATAAAACAATTTACTTCTTTATTAAATAATGTACTATGTAAACAATCAGAAAAAGATACTATTTTACTTATTTCAGAAAAATGTACTACAAATAATCAACTTTTATCTATACATAGAATACAATTAGATAATGGATTATATGATTCTTTTAGTTTATCTTCTATTTTATATCGTTTATACTGGTATATTGATAATCATAATTCTAAAGATGAGTTATTTAAAATTTTATTAGATGAATTAGATCAAGAACCAAACTCTTGTAGCAGCGGTCATCTTTTACGTTTAATTAATGTGTTACAAGGTTATATTCAAATATTGTCTGTTGATCCAAAATTAGAATTAAAGGATTCGTTTAACCACAAATTAACAGTTTTTATACAAAATTCTATATATATAGATAAAATAATGGAAGCAATTGATTCACAAAATGAAGAAGATATAATAAAATATGTATATCCACAAATAACAGAAATAAGAAATATATTAATAGAAGAATATAAAAATATATTGCCAGTTGAAATTATTGAAGAAGAAATTAGAAAAAATACAATACAATTTACAATTAAAGAAAAATAATTTATTTTTTATTTATTTTTTATTTATTTTTTATTTACTTTATATAAAAGTAAATATAATGAATTCAAACACAAAATCAGTAATTAAAGTTGTACTTTGGGTTATATTAATAATATTAATATTTTCATCTATATCAGCACTTTTTGCAGGTTATGCAGGAAGTAAAGTTGGTAATATTATAGAAAGTGAATTAGAAACTAGAACAAGAGGACAAGGTGTAAATTTTAATCCAATGAAAACTGTAGGTAATTTTTCATATATTTTTGCTGCTATTCTTTTAGTAATTGCATTCTTAACTTATTATTTTGGTATTAGAAAGTTATAAATATAATAACTCTATTTTTTACTTTAAATTACAAGTAAAAAAGTAAATATAATTTAATTAGTTATTAAAGATTGTCTAAGTCCATATCTGGACCTTTCATTTTTTTATTATTTGTTTGTTGATTACTTGTTGATGCTGACGATTGTGTTTTGGGTGGTGCAGTTGTGGTTGCTTTAGGAGCTGGTGATGAAATCATATTTAGTATATCACCACCACTAGCTGATTTAAATAACATTTTTGTACCTACAAAAATAACAGCATTCATTGCAACAATACCAACTAAACGTAATTCTGGACTCCATTGTTTAGAAGGTTCAATTTGATGTTTTTCACCAATTTCTAATAATATTTTTTCATATTGATTCATACCTAATAATTGTTGTTGAGTAAATCCTTCAATATCAGTAAATTTTAAGAATTTTGATAGTACAAATTCAACCAACCCAAAACCAACAATTAAATATTTTTTATAATTTTCAACATTACTATCTATACGTAACTGACGAACTAATATATCATATTCTCTTTCCATTGTTTGCAAATCACTATATTCTGTAAATTCTGGTATATTTGCATCCGTATAATGACGTTTAAGTGTTTTAAATTTAAATAATAACTCACGTTTACGTTGTAAATCTTTTTCATCATTTTTATTTAAAAATGTTAAATCTCTATTTCCTGGTCGTGTTTGTCCACTATTAATTTCACTTAATGAAGGATATAATTTTTGTTGTGTTTGTTGTGTTTGCTGTGTTTGAGGTATTTGCTGAGTTTTTGGTGAAGGAGGATAAATATAATTAACTTGTGGTATAGAAGACATGCTAATTTCATATGGTGATTTTTCTTCTACATTTGAATTTTCACCTCTTAATATATTTAATATACTATTATCTTCACTTGATTCTTTTACACTTTTACTACATTCTTCATCATAATAATGATCATTTAATGAATTATCATTAGATACAATCGTTGATTGTTGAGGTTGTTGCGATTGTTGAGGTTGTTGCGATTGTTGAGGTTGAGGAGGATGAATAACTGGAGGAGGAGGGTTATTACTTAATGCTGCTGATAAACTAACTGTTCCTGCATTATAAATAGATGATAAAGATTGTTCATCTTGATGAATTATAAATTTTGAAGGAGTTTGAACTTTTGGAGTATTTACTCTTGGAGGAGTATACATATTTTGTACTTGTTGTTGATAGTGTTGAACTGGTTGTACAGGAGGAGGTATATGTTGTTGAATTGGTTGAGGATTATAAGATTGAATAGATGGTAAAACTGAATTTGGATTATATTCTTCATTGTTTTCTATATCACGTCTTGTTTCTTCAACTGCACTAATTCTTGCTTGTGCAAAATTTGGAAAACTATTCATATCATAACCAGACGGTTCATAATCTATATTTCTATATTCAGGTTTTACTTTTGCTTTATTTTCCAATAATTCTAAATATAAAATAGGCATATCTGCCCAATTTGGAGCGCGGAATTCAAAATTATAATTTCCTGGCACTTTTACCACATTAAGTTTTTGTCTTTTTGTTCGATGTCCACCCATTTATGTTATAAAATAATTTCTTTAACGCTTATATCTTTTAACATTAATTATTTAGACGTTTAAAAAATAAAATTAAAATATTTAAATTGATTTTTTACTCTTTATTGTTAGTTTCTTTTAATTAATATATTTCTATATATTATTTAACATGTTTTCAAATCTATCTATTAACGAACAATATTCTTATCTTATTAAATGTAGTAATGCATATTATGAAACTGGTAATAGTATTATTTCCGATGAAACATTTGACAAATATGTTCAAGAATATGAAAAAAATAGCGGCAAACAATTTAAATATTTAGGTAAAAGTAACAATAAAAAAATTACATTACCTATATGGATGGGAAGTTTAGATAAAGTAAAATCAGAAGATCGTTTAAAAAATTTTATGCAAAAGTACACAACAACTGATCTTATTTATAGCGAAAAATTAGACGGTTGTAGTATACTTTTATTTAAAGATAAATCTGGTGTATTACGTTTATCAACAAGAGGAGATGGTCAATTTGGAAGTGATATTACACATTTAATACCACATTTAAAATTAGGAACTATAAAAAATGATTTAATTGTACGTGGAGAAATTATTATGCGTAAAGATATTTTTAATACACACTTTGCAAAAGATTTTCCAAATGCAAGAAATTTAGTAAGCGGTATTATTAACAGTAAAACTATAGATACTGTTGCATTAAGTAAATGTGATATTGTTGCATATAGTTTACCAAATAGTAAATTTTCACCTGCAGAAACTTTTAATTTATTGCATCAGTTAGGATTTCAAACTCCTATTAATGGTATAATACCTAAAGAAAATATAAGTATACAATATTTATCTTTATTATTAGATAAGTGTAAAAAAGCCAGTAAATATGAAATTGATGGGTTAGTTATTGCAGATAATAGTTTTCATTCCGAAATAAAAGGTGAAGATCCAAAATATACGATTGCTTTTAAAAAAAATGCAGAAGGTGTACAAGCCACTGTTGTAGATGTTTTATGGGAAGAAACTCGTTATGGTTTATTAAAACCTAGAGTTCAAATTAAACCTATCGATGTTGGTGGTGTAACTATTACTTATTTAAGTGGTTTTCATGCTCAATTTATTAATGAAAATAAAATTGGTCCTAATACTATTATTACTATTTGTAGAAGTGGAGATGTTATTCCTCATATTATGAATATTGTTAAACCAACTGAACCCAAATTTCCAAGTTGTGAATATGAATGGACTGAATCTGTTGATATACGTGTAAAAGTTAAAAGTACAAATACTGCACAACAAATTGCTCATTTTTTTACAGTTTGTGGTTCAAAAGGATTAAAAGAAGCAACAATTCAAAAATGTATTGATTGTGGATTAACTACAATTGAAAGTATTATGAATGCAAATAGTGATCAACTATGTAAAGCAGAAGGTATACAAACTAAAAGTGCTGATAAAATTATTGAACAATGTATGTTAGCTAAAAGTAACTGTACACTTACAAATATTATGGAAGGAAGTTGTATCTTTGAAGGTTTTGGTAATAAAAAATTACAAAAAATTATTACTACTTTATCAAACTCATCTACAATTAATATATTTGATGTAGTTATGAAAGATTATAAATATAATGAATCAACATGGGAATCGTCATTAAATAATGCTGGAATAAAAACACAAGCTTCTACTTTTTTAATTCAATTTAAACAATTTTTAAATGATTGGAAAGTATTTTGTAAAAAATATTGTAAAATTGAAGATATAAATAATAATTCAAATAACAACTCAAATAATATTATAAATAATAAATGTAATTTTGTTGTCGTATTTACAGGAGTAAGAGATAATGATTTAAAAAATACTTTAGAATCAATAGGAGCAAAAGTAGTCGATTCCATATCTAAATCAACCACTCATTTAATTGTAAAAGATAAAAACACTACTTCATCTAAAGCAGTAAAAGCAAAAGAAAATGGTGTAATTATTTGTACCATTGATGAAATGAAAGAAATAATTAAAACTCTTTAATTGTTTTTTAATTAAAAAATTTTTATTATAAGCATACTATTAAATTAGTAATAGTATCACTAAAAAATGACATCTTTAAATGAAGCATATGTTATAGAAGAAATTAGAGTAGAACAACCTGTAGCTGTTGCTGTTGAAGTCCCTCAACAAATAAGTATTCCGGGTACAACTCAAATTAATATATTATCAGAAGATGCACAACAAATTGAAGAAATGTGTTCAGTAGCTATTTCACAAAAAGATAATTTAATCAATCAACTTAGTTCAAGTAATGCTGCATTAAATCAAGAAAAGTTAACATTACAATCTAAAATTAATTCAATAGAAACAAAAAGAAAAAAAGAAAGAACAGAAAAACCTGTCCTTGAACAACAATGTAAAATTAATAATAATAATAAATGGTTAGTTACAATTGGCTTAGCTGTACTTGTATTATTGTTTACTTCTACTTATACAATTAATATTGTTGATACATGGTTAGATAATCATGGCGTAGATTTATTCAGTAGAAGTGATCGTATGAATGAATTATTGTTACTTGTAATTCAATTTATTATTATTATTATCATTATTAGATTAGTTTTACAATTTGCCTAAAATGGGGAACTACGTTCCCCATACCCCCTCCTTTATTGTTTTTATAAATATTTAATTTTATTATTTTTAAACTTTTAAAATAAAACTAATACATTTTATATTTAGTATTTTATTTTGTACTAGTTTTTTATAAAAAAATAAAATATTCAAATTTACAAATTTTAAAATTTGTAAATAAATGTAAACCTATTTTAAATAATAATAAAAATAATAAAAAAATGATGAAGAGGAGGTTTTAGCGACGGAGTCGCGAGCGAAGCTCAAAGAACCTAGGTTCCTTTATAAGGTTCCCTATTTATGTGAACATATGTCTCATTATATAATCATATGATTCATTTTCTTCCTTTTTAATACAATCTTTAACTATTTTTTCAGTAAGTGTAACTGGAAAGCTAACATCTTTTAAACTTTTATATTTAGGTTCTTTCATAAATCGAGCTGTATTTATCTTCAAATATATTGTTTCCATACATTTTTTTAGTCCTCTTATACCTTTATCATTTTCACAATATTCTTTTATTATATATCTTAATATATCTTCTGTAAATACTATATCTTCTAATTTTAATCCTATATTTGGTGTAATTTCTTTTGTTAAATAATCTTTACCAATTATAACTTTTGCTTTTATATCTGGATCTGGTACACGTATACTATAAATTCTATCTTTTAAAATAGGTGATATACTTTTTTCATCATTATAACTAAAAATAAATACAACTTTACTTAAATCTATATGTATACCTGAAAAATATTTATCTTGAAATGTATTATTCTGTACTGGATCTGTTAAATGTATTAATAAATTTTGTATTTCCATACCTGAATGTGTATTACTTATCTTATCCAACTCATCCATAAATATGATTGGATTCATTACTCCTGTTTCCATTAATGTTTGCACTATTAATCCATATCTACTCCCTGAATATGTATAATCAAATCCAACAAAGTGCGAACTATCACATAATCCTCCCATACTTATACACTTAATTGGTCTTGATAAAGCTTTAGCTAATCCAGAACGAATGATTCTTGTTTTTCCAACACCAGGACTACCTACTAATCCAATTATACGTGGCATGCAATTATTATCTGAAGATATAAATTGTGCTATATAATTTATCATTTCTTCTTTTACTATATCCATTCCATATACTGATTCATTTAATGTTTTAACTGCAAAGTCAAAATAAGTTTGAATTGTTTCAGTTTTATTATTTTTATTAACTGGTAGTTTAGCATATTTTTTCCATGGAATTTTAAGAATACCTTCTATCCATTCAATTTGTTTTGTTTTATCATTTATATCTATATTACGAAGTTTACTTAAAACATACTCTTTTACTGATTTATCCATTCCACTATTAAATATTTCATCCTCCATTCTATCTAATGGATTTTTATAATATTTTTTACTTTTACCATTTAATCTTTTTTTTCTATTAGTTTTATTTTTAATCATATAATCCTCATCCTCACTATCACTTTCTTCATCACTTGATGAATCAAATTTTCGTTTTGAGTTCGACATTCTATATTAGATAATAAATATTACTATTTAAATATATTATATTCTTTCATTAATCCTATTTAAATAGTATTATACTTATCTTTAATTTTATTTATTACTATTATCTTTAATTGTATTTAAAATTAAAGATGACTACTCACGTAGGTTTAATAAGATCTATCAACGGTATAGATTATAATTTTCATAGTATTCCTAATATCGTCACTATTTTTCCTTTTTATATTTATCCCGAAGAAGCAAACCATATTCTTAGTTTATTAACACAAAATACTAATACTCAAACTATTATAAATTGTTTATCAAATGAAATTATTGACTCTATTTATTCTACTCTTCATTTGAAACTACAATTAACGCAATACACTATTAATGAAATATCTTTATCAAAAGGTATTTTTCCTACTAAACATACATCCTCTTTTATTGCAATTTTAAATATTGGAAAAAGTGGTTCAATTACATTTAAAAATAATAAAACAAACGAAAAATATACATTTAATATAGATAATGGAATGATGATTTTAATACAAGATAGTAATAATAATTTTACTCATAATATCCAAATGGATACATCATCTTCTAATTTAAATATTGATAATACTGATCAATCAGAAAGTAGATATATTATTACTCTAAATTATACATATTAAACTACTCTAATTAAAAATTATAAACTTTTTTAAAATTGATTTAAATTACTTTTTTATATTTATTTATATTATTCTATTACTTTTAAAAAGTAAATAATATGATCACTGCAATTTTAGGATGTATGTTTAGTAGTAAAACAACTACTCTTCTAACTTATGAAAGACGTTTTCATATACTTAAGAAAAAAATTTGTGTTATAAAACATTCCATCGATAAACGTTATTCTCAAAGTGAATCTAAAATTGTTAGTCACGATGGTTCAGTATGCTTATATAGTGACGTATTAACTACTCATTATCTTTGTGAATTAATAGATACAATTATTAACAATAACTATGATTGTATACTTATTGATGAAGGTCAATTTTTTCCTGATTTAAAAGAATTTTGTAACCATTTTAGATTAAATAAACAAATTGTTATTGCTGGTTTACTTAGCGATTATAAATTAGAAGCTTTTAAACCTATTTCTGATATATTACCTATGTGTGACAAAATTATACATCTTACTGCACTATGTACAAAATGTGGTGATGATGCTCCATTTACCTCACGTATTGTAAATATAGAATCACAAACTCTAATTGGAAGTAGTGATATGTATGAACCAAGATGTAGTAATTGTCACACAATTCCATCCACAATTCCATCTATTAATTAAATAGTTTAATTTTTATTATTTATACTTTATAGAAAGTATAAATTATTTAGTGTGTTTATTGAGTTTTATTTAGTATATTTATTCTATTTATTATATTGACACAATTTTGAAAACAATAAGATGAAAATAATAAACAAAATAATAATATAAAATATATTCCTAGGTTTATAATATATATATTACATTTATTTTTATAAACAATTGTTATATTATATTCTTTATATTTTTTTTCAATACATTCATTTATATTTTGTATTAAATTTATACTATATAATATAGAATGTAATGTAAATAATATTATACAAAATATATATCCACTGTAACCATTAAATAATCGAGTTCCTTTTATATTTTGTAATATTATTATTGTTAAATAAATAATACTAGTGTTTATTAAAGAATATTTATATTTATAAAAAAATAAAAAAGTATAAAATAGTAGTATAATTGGTACACATAAATAAAAATAAAAATGTAATTGAAAGATACATATAAAAAAATATAATATTAAAAAATTGGTTAATAGTTTATTATATTTATAAGAACAATATTCAATATTATTTTTTATTACATCAATATTATATGTTTTTAGTTTTTCTATTATATCTGTTTGTGAAAAAAATATAAAATTTATATTACAATATTGTATACAAATTATTTGTACTAATTTTGAATAAAGTATAAAATAAGAATAAAATAAAAATGCAATTATTATATTTAATATATTATTTATATAATGTGAATGTTTTTCACACTGTAATTGTAGTTGGAAAAAACTAGCTATACAATATAGTATATAAATCATTTTTTAAATTACTAGTTTAATTAAAGTAGTAATTATTGTACTAAAAATCAAAAATTTATCAATTTTAGAGGTTATAAATTTTGTACTAATTCTTGCATATCTGTAAGCATACTTATAGTTGGAATATATCCACTTGTATGCATACAACTATCCATACACTCTGCTACATGTGTAATATTTCCTTTTTTATTAACTTGTTTACATTCTTCTGTACATCCTTCAATAGAAGGTAAATAACTTTGATCATTAATAGCATTATCATAATTAATAAAATATTGAATATCGCGATAATTTTCTTCTGAAAATAATGCTTTAATTTTATCTTTAAAGATAATAGCTAAAATAATTATTACTAATAAAATAGCACCTATAATATAAATAGTAGAACGTTTCATTTTTTACTTTCTTACTAAAGTTATTTAAAGTAAAAAAAAGATAATAATTTTTAATTTAATTATTGATACATTAATCCATTAAATATATCAGTTATATTTGCATGATGAGTACCTCCTAATTTTCTTGCCCATTTTGGAACAGCTTTAGGACCTCCTAAAGCTTGATTATAACCAGTACCACAAACACTCATCATTTCAGATAACATAGCTGGATTACCATATACTGAGTTTGTATCTCTTAAATATTTATTATATTTTTGTGTAATTGCTTGACATTTATTTGCATTATATTTAAAATTTTCACCACCTTTATGAGTCATTGCAATATAAAGTAATAAACCAACAACAATTACAGCTAAAATAATATTAATTGTTTCTAATTTCATCATTTTTACTTTTTATTTTAGTTAAAGATAAAGATAATATTTTTTTATTCTTCTTTACTTTATTTTAAAAATAAACATGGACACATTAAAAAATGATAATTCTAAAAACAATATTCAACCAAAAGTAATCCATACATTAGAACGTTATAAATTTTATATCACTATTTTTATTATGTTTTTTTTATTACTTGTATTTTATATATTTTATTCTATTTATTCATTCCTAAAGAAAAAATTTAATGTAAACTATAAATCAAAAACATTAGCAAACGTATCAGATCATTTTGTATTTCAAATTATATCTGTATTAACAATTATTATCGGGTTTTATATAGGTCTACTATCATTATATAATACAATTATTCAAGAAGTAAAACAAATCATTCAAATAAATTGTTCAGAAAAAGTTAAATTTTAAATTTATATTTATTATTATACAAATGAATGTACTAAATATACTCTTTATTACTAGTATTATTATTTGCGTAGTATCTGTAATCTTATTATTTAAATCTTATACATCTGAGGAATACTTCTTACAAACAGCTTTTAATCCAGATGATATAAATCCTTTTACAACAAATAAATTTTTGTATAGTGCTGGTTACATAAGTAAACAAGACTGTTCAAATAGATGTTTAAAACGTTTTAAAACTTGTAAAACAAATTTTCCTATTGGAAAATCAGATTGGTGTAATAATTTATATGATGAATGCTCTGCAGAATGTAAATGGAATGCAGTTTTTAACTAATTTTTAATTTTTAATAAATAATAATAATAATAATAATTATAAACAATATCCTATTCCACTATTTTTTCCTGATTTATCATAATAACAAACTCCACTTATACACTCATTATTCTTTATACAACTGCTATTTTCTTTTTGCGGTTGATTCCATCTACATTTATTTAATAATGGATTACAATGTAATCTAGTTGGTTCACATACATTATCACATTCATTTACATCACAGTAATCATTATAGTTAACAGTATTTTGTATACATTTAAATAATTCTTTGGATTTTTCTTTTAAATGATTGTTAACTATCGTAAATAATATTATTATAAATATTATAATAATTATACTAAAAAGAATATGCATACTTTTTTCTTTTAATAATATATATATAGATAATTTAATAATTATATTTTTATATATTAATAAAAGTAAAAAGTAGTTATTAAATGTTTAATCCTATTTCATACCATAAACCTTTTAAATGGATTCATTTATTATTTTGTATTGGTATTTTATTATTTGCACTTTTTATATTATATGTGGTTCGTTGCATATTAGAAGAAAAAGGTTATACTATTAATAAATTAGAACGTTATTTTAGAAGAAGTGAACCACCACCAAATGTAGGTGGACAAGGAAGTACTGAAAGTAAAGGTGAAGCACATGCTAGAAATTTAGCTAAAATTATTTTTGATAAAACATTTGAAAAAATAAGACCTGATATGTTAAAAAATAATGTAACTGGTCATAACCTTGAATTAGATTTGTATAATGATGAATTAAAATTAGGTATTGAATATTCTGGTGCACAACACTATAAATTTATACCTTTTTTTCATAAAAATTATGAACATTTTCAAACACAAAAATATAGAGATGAAATAAAACGAATGTTATGTGAAAAAAATGGTATAAAGTTAATTGAAATTCCTTATACTGTAAAATTAAAAGATATGGAAACATTTATTCGATTAGAAGCAAGAAAATTAGGTTTTGATGTCTGATGGGGAACTACGTTCCCCATATCCCCTCCTTCATCATTTTAAATATTTATTTTTATACTAGTTTTTATTATTTATAAATAAAACTAATACATTTTAATTTTAGTATTTAATTTTGTACTAGTTTTTTTAAAACTTTTTAATATTTACAAATTTTTAATATTTGTAAATAAAACTAATACATTTTAATTTTAGTATTTAATTTTGTACTAGTTTTTTTAAACTTTTTAATAATTACAAAAAAATTAAAATTAAAAATAATAATAAAGAGGAGGTTTTAGCGACGTAAGTCGCGAGCGAAGCTCAAGGAACCTAAGGTTCCTTTATTTAGTTTAATGGTGTAAAACTCCATCCTAATATGTTACAACATAAACTATATATTTCATCATGTTCTCTTCTTCTACTTGGTGTTTTAAGTGAATCTAAATCTGCTTCAGGTACTCTTATATTTCTTCTTTTTAATAATTGATTTAATACATATTTATTATTTAAAAAATTCTTTCTATTTTTCCTTATATCTTCTGGCAACTTCATAAATGCTCCAACTAACTCATCAAAATCATTATACAATTCTTTTTCATATTTACTTATATTTGGAGCAGGTTTTCCTGTTAATTTAGTATATATAAGTTGAGCATCTTCATAATGTGAATAATATCCACATTCGCTTAAAAATATTCGTATATGTTCTTTTGTTACTTTATGAAAACGTTTAATATCTGTTGTTTCATAGTTTGTATCTACTAGTGAATGTTTTACTATCATATCTTCTAAATCTTTATATACTTTTTCATTTATTTGTCTATTCTGTGTACCTTGAAATTGCTGTAATGTATCTCTAAAATGTATTTTACGTTCATATTTATATCTTTGATTTAAATTTACTCGTCCTATATCATCATATTGTACTTTATTTGTATCAAAAAAATCATCTCCTCCATCATAATCTTGTTCATATGCATTATTATTTATATTTGTAGTTATACATAAAGAGGATATACTTGATATATTTAATTTTGGACCCTTTTTTATAATCTTATATAATAGTTCATCACCTAGTATATCTTTTGCTGTATTTATATACTCATCATAATATTGTATACATTTTTCATTACAATGATTACTTTTATTTCCTAAAAATGTACTTATAATTGGTTTTTTTAATTCTTCTGAATAGTTTTTAATAATAGGTTCTACTGTGGCTAATAAATATGGTAACGTAATATCAACTTGTTCTATTTGATTTTCATATTCTTTTATTTTTGTACATATATCTTTCCAATCTTTATAACTCACCAATTTTAATTTATTATTTTTATTATCTTCTTTTATACTTATATCTTCATTTTTTACTAAACTTTGATTATATTTATCTATATAATAATCAATCGTACTTTTTTCTGCTCCATAAGGCATTTTCTTATTTATCATTATACTTACATATTGATAAATTAATTGTAGAATAGTATTTCTTTCATTCAATAATTTATTATAATATTTTTGTATTTGATTATGCACATCAATTAAATCATAATCTTCTTTTTCACTCATTTCTTTAATGCGAAACTTTAATGATAATCTTATATTTTCAACTTTAACTATATTTTATAAATAATTAAATTTAAAAATATACATATCTCAAATTACCTATTGGCATACCTGTTTGAGGTCCTTCTATTATTATATCATCTATTGTTCCCGTCTCACTTAAATTATCATTATTTGCTACCAATTCACTATAAGACGCATTTGATACTATATCTAAATCTTTTTCTACAAAGGAAGTTGAAGATGATTTAGTTATTGTATTTATTCCTTTTATATTAGATTCTATATTTTTTATATCAGTTGAAGATGGTACTCTTGAAGAACGATATACAAGATATATTATTAATATAATAACTCCTATTAATAAACCAAGTAATATATACTTTGTTGTTTTACTCATACTACCAAAAAATCCTGTAGGTTTTTTATTTTCTTCTTCTATTTCAACTTCTTTTTTATCTTTTGATTGTTGTTTATTATTAGTATAACGAATATGTCTCATTTACTTATTTGTTATTATTATTTATAATATAATTTATAAATAATTATTTACTTTTATTCTTAATTTAAAAAACTTTTATTTTTTAATTTTATTTTATTTTTATTGCGATGGAATTGAATCTAATGCATTTAAATCAATACTTTGTGTTGATAATCCATATGTATCATTTAAACCTACTGTAGATGAAGATGATGCTTTTCTTCTTCTCCACCACCAAAAACCTAAACCAGCTAAAATTAATATAATAATAACTGCAATTATAATCCATTTACGTTTACCACTTTTCTTTTCTTCTTTTGGTTTCATCATCATTTCTTCTTCATCATCAAATCCTGAAAAACCTCCTCTATGAAATGAATCTCTAGATGGCATTTGTGGTTGCATATATTGTTGTTGTGGTAATGGTTTTCTCATTTGTGGTTGCATCATAGGTTGTTGCATCATAGATTGTTGCATCATAGGTTGTTGCATCATAGGTTGTTCTAATTGAGGATTTTGTTGCATTTGTTCATTTTGATATTGTGCTTGCAAACTTTGTTCATTGTTAGTTACAGTAGACATTTTTATTTTATAAAGTTATTTATTTAAAAATTGTATTCATTAACTTGCTTTTTTATTTTTTTATTTTTTTAATAAAGAATAAAACTTTTACTTTATATATATTAAAAAAGAAAAGGTTTATAAGGAATCTTAGGTTCCTTATTTTAAATATATAAAATGAGGAGGTTTATAAAGCGCAAGCTCTTAGGTTCCTTATTTTAAATTATTTAATATATAAACACATTTTTCCATATCAAACATATTCATAAAATTTTCACTTCTTAACTTATTTGATAATCCAACACAACTATCATTCTTTCCTTTCATTAATAAACCATCTATCTTTTGTAATCTTTGATTATACATTAACTTTGCACGATCTGGATTTAAATCTCTTAAACGTTGCTGTAATTGTACTAATGTTGCTCTATTATCAATCATAGATGTATTTATCTTATTATATACTGTATCACATAATGCCTTCTCTCTATGTCTTATTTCATTATATATCTTATGTCCTGTTGACTTCAAAAAATATTCCATATCTGTAACAAAAAAGTATCCCTTATGAATAGGTGGGGATGACAATATAAATGATGCTACTTCATTATGTCTATCAATAAATACCATATAATAATCATCTACAAAAGATAATTTATATGGTTGTTCTGCTAACAATGGAACAAAACGATTTAAACTATTACTTTTTTCTTTTCTATTTTTACGAACTGCTGTGCTTACTGTTTCATTTATAAATATACTATCCTCACTTTTTATATTCTCATCATCATCTATTGCTAATTCATATGAAGGTAAACCTACACTCTTTTCTGTTTGAATATTATATTTAGATGGAACATATATAAACATTTCTAATCCTAAATCTCTATAAGATATATATAAAAATACAACTCGACTTTCAAACGAAAAAACAGATTTAATATCAATATTTTGTTTTTTTAAATGATTGACTAAAGAGGAAACACGAAATACTTCTTCTTCTGTTGACGACATATTATTATTGATTCTTTAATTTAGTAATTTTACTATTTTAAATAGCAAAATTAAATTTCACTTCTTTTTTTAAACTTTTTATCATCTATTTTAAAACATTGCACTTCTATTAAAAAAAATAATATATGAATCTTTCTCAATCATTCGGTAATGCTCTTAATACTTTAAAAGTTGACACAAATAGTACAGAAATTCCTAAATCAACCTTAGAAATTGTTAGTAATGTTTTAAGCAATTTACAAACTAAAGATACTCCTTCTTTAAATCCTCCTACAAATAATAATAATATTCCTAAACCTCAACCTTCTACTCCTTCTACTCAAGCACCTACTGATAATACTCCTCAAAAACCTAAATTATCTGTTTGGAAATTATTAAAAGTAAGTTTAATACTTGCTTTTACCTTTGTTTTATTAAGCACTGAATTCTTTAAAAACTTAATGACTAAAGTTACAAATAATCATATCATTTCTGTCAGCATTTTAGCTGTTGTTTTTATTATGATCTCTTTCTGTAGTATGAAATGGATGCTTTAATAAAGGAACCTCAGGTTCTTTACGATCTTCGATCGCAGCTATGTCGTAGCCCCATCCTTCATCATTTTATTATACTATTTTAAGTATAATAATAAATAATAAATATTATTAGAGGAGGTTTTAACGCGCAAGCGCTAGGTTCCTTTATTCGGACCAACTATTACTTCTTATAATTCTTGCTCTCTCTTTCTTTGTATACAATGGAAATGATTTATGATCAAACATTATATTATTCAATTTATTTGCATTCTTTGGACTCACATCAACATCTTCTTTTTTCCAAACATTAATTGGACTATAGATATTTAAAAGAATAGGAAATTTTATAGATGGAATTATTAACACTTCCATTTTATAAATCATATAATACAATAATTATTTATTATGACTTTAAATTTAATGTTCCAATCTTTAAAACTAATGTTTACACAAGATAAACACTCAGCTATTTTAGAAAAAAATAGAGAAACTATAACAAGACTTAAATTTATTTCAACCTTTCAACCTGGGGAAAAAATTAATACTAGTTTAATGCACATTGAATCTAACTCTTTACTCACTTCTATTAAACGTACTTTAAATGGTGAAAGTAGAAATACTACTTTACAATTCATTTCCAACACAATTGAACGAAGTTTCGAAATTATTCAAACTCTTTCTTTCAGTGACCAATTTAGTGAAAAACTTATCTGTACCAACATCATTTCTGACATGATAAAAGCTGTTTATGGTCTTAAAAATATTCAAAAAACGTATAAAGATGATAAAATTTTTGTTTGTACTATTGACACTATTATCGACAGTATTGAAGCAAAATGTATGGAAATTAAATTAAAAAAACCTGACTTATTTCCTATTATAAAAGAAGATCATTCTAATAATACAGAAAATAAAGTTTTAGAAAAAATTGAAGATAAAATTGAAGATAAAATTGAAGATAAAAAAGATGAAAAAAAAAGTAAAAAATAAATGTTTACTATTTTTACTTTATAAAAAGTAAAAAACTATTTTAATTTATATCTTATATTTATCCATTAAATAAAAGATTGCTTTTTCTTTATCTTTTGCCTCTACTTCTATATCTATTCCAGTTGAATATAAATACGGAATTTCTAATAAATGTCCTGGTATATTTTCAATCATATCACTATGTGTTCCAACTGGTTTATTAGGTTTTTGTTCTGATATATGAAACAATGGTCTTCTTGTTTTCCAACTATCCAATATATCTGGTATTAAAGATTGTATTTCTTTTTGACTTTCATTTGGATGATAATGATCGTAACAATGATAATGATGTGTATCATATATAACTGGTATATCACATCTTTGGGATAACTGTAACACATCTTCTACTGAATAACATTTTTCACAATTTTCTATCGCTATTCTATTTTTAACTTTACTTGGTAAATCATCAAACTGTTCTATCCATCGTTTCATTGTACTTTCTTTATCTCCATACATTCCTCCTCCATGTATACAAAGAATTCCATTATGATCTATATTCATTGCATCCAAGATATCTGCATGATGACTTAAATCTGTCACTGTAGATTGAAATACATCTTCACTTTTTGCTCCTATTTGATTCCACTGTGCTGGATGCATTGTTATTCTATGTCCGAATTTATTTGCCAATTCACCTGCTTTTTGAAGAGTTGGAATTGCAAAATCTAATGTATAACTTTCACACTCTTTATCTGTATAATGTGGAAACATTTCACTACTTAATCGAAGATGATGAATGTTGTGTTTTTGATTCCATTCTAACATTGGTATTAAATCTTTTACATTTTGTAATGCTAATTCTTTTACTTTTTCTACTGTAAATGTATCTCGTATACAACTTCGACTACAAAAAATAGGTTCTGGTTTTTTTTTCATTCCTTCTCCTTTTACTGGATTTCGTAATGTATTATTTATACAACATAACCCAAGACGAATATTTTTATTTTCACGAGCAGCCATTAATGCTGGTATACATACTTCATCTGAATAATGTGATGTCATTTTGTTAATTATTATTAACTAGTTTACTACTATTTAATAAACTAATTAAAAACTCAATTTAAAGAATTATTTATATTAGTGTAATTATAAACAAAATATTTAAAAAATGTCTTCTGATTTTGATACTTTAAAATCTCAAATCATGGCTATCATGACTGTAAAATCTAGTTCTTCTAATTCAGGAAATGATAGTATAAATAATATTTTATATACTTTTATTGTGATGTCTATTATTCAATGGTGTTTTAAAATTATTCCTAATTGTGTAGAATTTATAAAAAAACAAACTCAGGATTATATTGAATCAAAAACTAAAAATGTGAAAGGCTTAAATATTTTAAATAAAATTGATACTACCAATAATAAACCTAATGAAATCACTAGTAGTATTGTTTTTAAAAGAAGTTATAAAGCTAGTAATACTGTTAACAATAATGGTACAGTTATAAATACAAATGTTGATTATGAATGTTGTGATGCACTTTTAGAAAAAATGGCTTCATTGAATTCTGTAAAATCGCTTGAATATAATAAAATTTACTACATCAAACATAAAAATGAATTTGTACTTGATAAAAATATAAATGCAAAAATGTTACATGTTGATATCAATCCTGAAGGTGATTTACAATATATTGAATTTGTTTTAAACAGTACTTATTATACTTTATCTGAATTACATGATTATGTTAATAAAGTTGTTCAATCATTACGTATTAAAAAACAAAATAAATTAGGTACACAATTATACTACTTTAATGAACGTGTTAAACCTTTAATGAAAGATACAAATGGTAATATTGTTTACTTAAATGCTCCTGATACTCTTCACTTTACTATGACAAAATTTTTTACTAACAAAAGTATTGATAGTATATTTGGTGAAAAAATTGATATTGTGAAAGATCGTTTAAATTGGTTTATTAATAATCCTGACTGGTATCAAAGAAAAGGTATTCCTTATACTTTTGGTTTATTAATCCATGGTGAACCTGGATGTGGTAAAACTAGTATGTGTAAAGTTATTGCAAATATGACAAATCGTCACATTATTAATATATCTTTAAATCCTTACACAACTAAAAGACAACTTTATAATCTATTTTTTGATGATAGATTATATATTGAAAAACCTGGTGGTATGAATGAATCCTATATTATACCTATTGATAAACGTGTTTATATTATTGAAGATATTGACTGTATGAGTGATGTTGTTTTAGACAGAGAATTAAAAGATAAAGAAAAGAAAATAAATGAAGAAAAAGAAAAAGAAGTGGAACAAAAAGATACTAATAATGTTGTACAATATGCAAATAATATTAAAAAAGAAGAACCTCCAGTTAACATTTTTGGTGACTATGAAGAAGATGATGAATATAGTAGTATTAAAATACCTAAAGTAAATAAAAAGGAAACTATTTTAGTTAATAAGGAAAAAGGATTATCATCTAATGATATATTTGGGGAACAAAATAGTAAAAATAATTTATCTAAGATAGACGAAAATTTAGATGATAAGTTAACTCTTAGTTTTCTTCTTAATTTATTAGATGGTGTACTTGAAACTCCTGGAAGAATATTAATTATGACTTCTAATTACCCAGAAAAATTAGATAAAGCTTTAATTCGTCCAGGAAGAGTAGATGTAAATATTTGTTTTAAAAAATGTACTCATAATACCATTGTTCAAATGTTGAACTATTTTTATGATAATTTAAATTTAGACTTAATGAAGGATATCCAATTTAAAGATAGTTTTTTCACTCCAGCTGAAGTTTATCAAATATTATTTAAATATATAAATATGCCAGAAAAAGCAATAGAAGAATTAAAAGTTTAGAATTGAGTTTTGAAAATTAATTTAAATATTTATTATTAAGTATAATAAATATACTAATTGTATAAAATTGAAATAAACTATGACTGAAAATATACTAGAAGTAAATAATAATAATTTTATTTGCGAGTATTGTAATAAAAGTTACAAAACTTTATCAAATTTAAACAACCACAAAAAAACTGCTAAATTTTGTTTAAATTTACAGAAAGAAAGTAATCCAGATAAAGAAGTAAAGATATTGAAATGTGAGTATTGTGATAAAGAGTTTACAAATAAATTCATATTAAATAAACATCTTGATATTTGTTCATCAAAATCTATATATAATAAACTAATGAAAGAAAAAGAAGAAAAAGACAAACAAATAAAAGAATTAATTAAATATATCGAAGAGTTGAATGAACAAATAAAAGAGAAAGATAAAAATTACAATTTATTAAGTAAAACTATGGCATTCAAGGATTTAATAATTAAAGAAAAAGATATGATTATAAAAGAAAAGAATTTATTTATTCAAACTAATTTAAACGAACTTATGAATAGAATAGTTAATGACCAATAATTAACATTGTTTACCCATATTAAAAATTTTTAACAGTATTTACTGTTAAAATGATAAAAATAATTAAAATATTTAAAATAAATTCACTCAGATAAATAATTTTTTAAATATTGAGAAAATATACACAAATTATATATTTATTTTTATAAAATGATGTATCACACACATGTTTATGTGTGTGTCATACCTTTTCTATTTTTATAAAAAAATTTTAAAAATAATAAAAAATATGTAAAATTAGTTAAAAAGGTATAGCTTTTTGTATATAATTTTTATATTGTTTTAACATTTTTAAACAGATACAAATCGTGGTTAAAATCATATAGAATTTTTTATAATAAAATATCGATTTTTTTTTATAATTTTTATGATTTCATATTTTTTATGATAATTTCATATTTTTTATAATAAATTTCATGAAATTCATGAAATTAATGAAACTCTGAGTAAAATTTATAAATTGTGATTAAATATAAATATAATCTGTTTATTTTGCGAAAAAATTAAAAAGTATAATTATTATACTTAAAAATATAAATATAATTTAAAAGAATACATATATTATTTATATTTCATTAATTTCATAAAACTAATTATTATTTCATTAAATTTATGAAATCATATATTATATTTAAATATATATAGATATAATCTATCAAACATAATGAATAATACAAATGAATTTACATGTGAGTTCTGTAATAAAAGTTATAAAACTTTATCAAGTTTAAACAATCACAAAAAAACTGCTAAATTTTGTTTAAATTTACAGAAAGAAAGTAAACCAAATGAAGAAATGATAATAAAAATATTAAAATGTAATTACTGTAATAAAGAGTTTACCAGTAAATTTGTTTTAAATAATCATATAAATATATGTTCTGTAAAAATAATACATGAAAAATTAGATGAACAAAAAAAAGAATTAGAAGAACAATTAAAAGAAAAAGATAATAAAATTTTATTTTTAAATCAAAGCTTAGAACTTAAAGAGAAAGTTATTAATGAAAATGAAGAATATTTAAAAGAAAGAGATGAACTTAAAAATAAATGTTTATTATTGACTCAGAGTTTAGAATTTAAAGATATTATTATAAAAGACAAAGACATAATTATTAAAGAAAAGGATGCTATTATAAAAGAAAAAGAACAATTTATTCAGGATAATTTTAAAGAGCTTATTACTAAACAGCAAGCTCCTGTATATCAAACTACTACTGTAACTAATCAACAACATATAACTAATTATAATAATTATTATAATAAAATGTTTAATGAATTAGAACCATTAACAAATAAGTATATAATAGATAAAATAAATGAAACTATTACTCCTGGTAGTTTAATTTATGTTCATAATTTAGATAATGCAAATAGTAATATTATTGATTATAACTTCGCATGTAGTTTGGTCAATATATTAAAAAATAGACTTTTTTTTACAGATACATCTAGAGGTAAATTAGTGTATAAAGATGAAAATAATGAAAAGAAAGTTGAAAATGCTGAAACATTAGTATTAGAGTCTATGCAAATAGCTAAAAAAGAATGTTTAAATATATGTAGAGTTGCAATTGACATTGTAAGAGAAAGAGAACAAGAATTTACAGATAAAGATTATGGTCAATGTATATCAGGTTTAACACAGTTATCCGATTGTATTAAATTAGGTAAGCCTCATGCAATTATAACAGAAATAGCGAATAAACTGTGTAAACATGGAAAATTTATGCCATCATTGAAAGAATTTAAAATGGAACAATCATTAAAGTAAGGAACGTAGTTCCCTACAACCCTCCTTCATCATTTTTATTTTATTATATTTTATTATACTACTAAAGTATAATAAAGGTATATATATATATAACTAAAAAAATAATTATAATAATTATAATAATTTAAGTCATTAATTTTTAGTTACTAATAAAATTCAGTCTAATAAAGATGATGAAGGAGGGTTGTAGGGAATGTAGTTCCTTACTTAATTCATAGGATCTACATAGTTAGGATCAAATCGAGTAAGATGAAATTGCCAAGCACTAGGATGACCAAATTTCCAATTTGGAGGTAATCTATCTTTCTTTGCTTTATACCAGAAAACACAGTCTTCTAATTTATTACTTTGAATACGATTATTAATAACTAAAGCAGTATAGTCTTCAGTAACACCATCCATAATATCACAAAAGTCATCAAAGTTATCAATAGCTGAAGCATAATTTTCCCATAAACTTTTTCTAAAACGTTTACTACTTTCCCTGAGGATAAAAGTATAATCGATATTAGCACGAATATTAGGTTGAATATCGAGACAGTATTGTAAAGAAAGAATATGGATCATTTTCCAGTGTCTACCTAGTTTATAGTAGGATTGAAAGATAGGACGTTTTAAAATTTTAGGATCATCAGTACAGTCATCAATAATTTGAAAAGCCCATGGATTAGGGAGATAACTTTTAGCAATTTTTTGTCTAGTAATAAAATTTTCGATAGCATCTAAGTCAAGTTTATTGTATACACATATACCAGGAAATTTTTCACTAAAAAAATGATTACTATCTTCTGTTCCAGAAAAAATTTGAGCAACAGGAACAATATGAGATTTAGATGCTAAAATATCTGCAATAATTGTTGATTTACCTGTGCCCGGTTTACCAATGACAACAATCTTGACACCACTATTATCAGATACTTCATGAGGAGGTATACTATTAATATCAAATTCTTTTATATGAACAATACGTGGTGGATCAGTAGAGGTGTCTTGTTTTTTAGATTTTTTATTATTTTTTTCATCACTATTATTGATTAAATCAATACTAGGTTGAATAATTTCTGTTTCAGACATTTTACTATTATTCCTTTAACTAAAAAATCTTTAACTTATGTTTTTACTTTTACAAAAGTAAAAAATAGAATACAAAGTATAAAAATAAAAACAATGAAGGAGGGGTTACGGGGAAGAAGAGAATCTTCAAAGCGCAAGCGCTAGTTCCTAGTTTTTAGCCTCTGTTACGTAAGTAACGGAAAGGTTGGATACCCATTTGTGCATTTGGACTCATAGTTTGAGCAGTTGCTGGAATTTTAGTTGCAGCATTGATGGTTCCCATAGTAGAAGTAGTAGTAGCTGCAGATTTACCAATATTAGTAAATAAGTCAGCTTTAGCTGCAATAGCAATATTAGATTGTTGAGCCATACGTTGTAAAGATAAGACTTGTTTAATAATAGAGTCTACTTTAGCTTGTTTTGCTACATCACGAACAGTATATGGAGCAACATTTTGTCCACTTGTTTTAATCATGGAAACTTTAGCTTGTAATTCATTATATATTGATTTTGCTTGTTTAGCAATTTCAATACCTTTATTTGCTAATTGAATTGCTTGTTCAGGTGAAGCAGTTTTCATTGCTTCTTGGATTTGCATTATAGAAACTCTTAATGCTGCTAATTGTGCTTCACTGTTTTTAACCATATTAATATCAGTTTCAATTTCTTGCATTAATGCTGCTGGATCTTGAATAATTGGTGATGATGATAAGTTATTAAATTCAGTATCAGCTTGGAAATTGACAATTTGTGGTTGAGTAACAATAAAGTCTGAGTTAACTCCGATTGGATAATGATAAATACGTGCAGCTGATTCAGGAGGGATATAAATGGTGGATGGTGAGTACATATTACCTACTCTGGAATAATTATCTAAAAAGTTACAATAAGAAGGAGTATTTTTATTTGCAAAAGGACTAGTATAATCACCTAATTCGTTCATAGCACATTGGTCTACACCAGAAAGTGCAGAATAAGAATTTTCTGACATACATTGTGAAGGACAACCAGCATCTCTATAAACTGGGGCATTGTAAAAATCACTATAGTTCATCTTTATTTATTTTTTAATGTAGAAAAAAATAAATAATTTCTTTAATTCTTAAACATATACATATTTAAAACAATAGATGCAAACTCCAAAAAATTTTACTACAAAAATTACAGGATTTTTGCCAAATAAACCATCTGAAATAGTATTGTCTCCCTATCGTAATAAAATTACTCATATTCAATCTTCTATCAATTCCTCTATTTCTTCTTTTCATTCTAAAGCTTTTTACTATAAATGGTTTTCTAAAGTTTTACTTTCTTCTTCTTTCTTTATTTCTTCCTTTCTTTTCTTTTCCTCTTTAACTTCTTCTTTATCTTCTTCTTCCTCTTCTTCTACTTTTTCAAATACAAAAGTATTATCCTCTTTAAATTTAGGTTGTATATTTTTATATCAAATATTCCAACCGTCAAGTCGTTATACATTATACAAAGAAGTAATTGATGGTTTACAATCACTATCAGTTTCTATTGATTTTTATTTATGTAAACATAATCAGGATGATTATGAAAATTATATTACATTTGAAACATGTCAACATAAATTATTAAAAAAATTAGATACTCTATAAAATGGGGAACGTAGTTCCTTACGATCTTCGATCGCGGCTACGCCGTAACCCCCTCCTTCATCATTTTTATTTTATAATTTAATTACTATTTTGTATTTTTATATTCAATAGTAATTAAAATGACAAGTCATAATAGAAGTAAAAGTAAAAGTAGAAGTAAAAAAGGAATTGCTGTTAAGGCTAATCCTAAACTTTGGGAAAAAATTAAAAATAAAGTTACAGAAGATTCAAAAGGTGGTCCTAGTGGTAAATGGTCAGCTAGAAAAGCAATGATTGCTGTAAAAATGTATAAAGATCAAGGAGGTACATATATAGGTAGTAAAAATAAAAGTAATAGTTTAAAAAAATGGGCAGATGAAAAATGGGATTATGTAGGTAAAGAAAAGCATTCTAGATATTTACCAGAAAAAGTAAGAAGTCATTTATCTTCTAGTGGAAAACGAAGTGAAAGTAGAAAGAAAAATACTAGATATGGTGAATGGGTACCCTATGGTGAAGAAGTTACAAAATTAATGCATAAGTTTAAGATAGTAAAAAGAAGTAAAAGTAGAAGTAGAAAAAATAATTAATTTATTTTCTATTTCTTACTAGTAAAGAGTAATGAATTATTTAAACATATTATTAGTATTAAGTTTAGTTATATGTATTGGAACTATAATGTTAGCTTTAAAATCTAAAGGAGAACATTATGATGATTTATACTTAAATGAAGATTGTTATAATAAAGTATATGATGCTTGTGATTATTTAAGAAATACAACAGATTGGAGAGAATGTATTCAAGAAAATAAAGAAACTTGTACTTTTTAATGTACTAAAAAAAGAATAGTTAATTAATTATTTAAAATATTAATTAAAACATTAATTAAAAGTAAAAAGATGTCACAATATATTATTCAGTCTATACATACACCAGGAGATGGAAATTGTTTTTATTATGCTTTTCTTCAGTGTATATTAGAAAGACAAATAACTAAAGAAGAAGTAATACATTTTAAAACAAAATGTGCTTCATTATTAACAGAAATGACACTTCTTCCATATTGTAAAGAAGAAGTAAAATATATATTAGCTAAAGCAGTAGAGTCAAATAAAGAATTAAGTGAATTAATTGAAAATAAATTTGATGAAAGTGTAAATCATCCAGAAATTAATAAATTATTATTTCAAGTTTTACAATCATTTAGACATCATATTGCATTAGATGGAGTTTGGCCAGATGATTGGGCACAACAATACTGTGCAAAAATACATAAAGTAAATATATTAGTATATATGGATAGTTGTGGAAAATTTACACCTATATTTGAACTAGAAAAAGATTGGCCATTTATATTAATATTTAATAAAGGAAATTCACATTGGGAATCAGGAGTAGTTATACAAAAGAAAGAAGGTGAAAATGATAAAATAATATGGAAACATTCATATGAAAATATAAAAAGCCTCCTTTGAAAGGAACCTACTAAAGGAACCTTAGATTCTTTGAGCTTAGCTCGCGACGTAAGTCGCTAAAACCTCCTCTTTATCATTTTATTATTATTATTTATATTTTTAATATTTCTAATATTTTAAAAAAACTAATACATTTTAATTTCTATATTTATTTTTGTATTAGTTTTTTTTTAATTTTTTTAAAATATTAAAATAAAAATACAACTATAAAATTTAGTAGAAAACTAAAAGTAAATATAATTTATAAAAGGTTTAAAAAATGTTTTCTGCAAAGAAATCTAAAGTTGTGTGGGTTTCTGATGCAACTTTTTAAAATCCTCAGAAGAATCCCATCACTTGAGTTAACTTTGCAGTTAATTTTTTTAAATATTGTAATTTTAATAGTATCAATTATTCTAGTTAACTTTTATATTAACTTTTATATTAACTTTTATTTTAAAGTTTAGTGATATTTATTATACTAAAAAGTATAATAAAATAATAAAATAATAAAATAATAAAATAATAAAAATTAAAAATTAAAAAATAATAATGTGAGGAGGGGGTATGGGGAACCTAGGTTCCCCATGTAGGGAAACAATCATTAAAATTACGAATTACTCCTCCTACAGAAGTACAAATTTTAATTCTTGTTGTAGAATGTTTTTTCATAATAGGATTATCATCTATTAAATCGACATAAATTGGTGCTGTATCATCTTTACGAAATACACGACCTAAATATTGCATGAAATTTTCTTCTACATCAGCAGCACCAATTAACATATCTAATCCAGGATGATCAAAACCAACACCTCCTTTACTATAAGTAGCTATTAATACTCTACAATTAAAATTTGCACTCTTATCTGACTCCATAAATGTATCTACATCATCACCAGCTTGAAATAACATTTCTTTTAAAGCATTAGCATGATCTGTACGCTTTACAAGTACTAATATTTTTCTACTTTTAAAATATTGAACTAATTTCACAATCATTTTATTTCGTGTTTCACTATTTGCTTGACTACTTAAAGCCGAATTCCACTCAATTGATCCATCATTATTTCTTTTGATTTCTGGAGTAAATCCTGTTTTTAATTTATATACATTAAATATTCTCCACATATCTTTATATACTCCTTCTGGTCCTACATAAAGTTGTATTAATTTATCCATACCATCACTACGGTGTGGTGTTGCACTTAATCCAATTAACCACTGTGGAAAGATATGAAATAAAGCTTTACTAAATTGTTCTGTACACACTGTATGAACTTCATCAAGTAGAAGTGTACCATATTCTGTAAATGTTGAACGATAAGAATCATTTTCATTACACTTTGGAACTGTAAGTACATTTCCTATTACAATATCAGCAGTTGGCTTTTTCTTAGGATTTAAGACTTCAACTGTTACAGAAGGTAAATATTTTTTAACAGCATTTACCCATTGATCAATAATAATTTTACGATGACATAAAACAATAGTTTTCATTTTAATTTTAGATGCAATGTAAAGAGCAAAAATAGTTTTACCAAATCCAGTATGAAGACACAATAGTATACTGTTAGTACGATTTAATATACTAAATATTTCATCTCGAATTAATTTTTGTCTAGGTAAAAGCGAACCATTAAAATCCATTTGTATTTTTTGTTGATTAAATTGAATGGTTGGAATATCGGAACAGTTATGATAGAAATAACTAAAAGGTAAAGCAACTCTAATTTTGTCAGATTCAGCTGTACCATCAGGATCAAATAAGTCAAATGTTTCAATTTCTTTACGTTTTTGATAAAAGGAATTACCTGCACCAGAAAAAGCAGAAAATTTTTGAACTTCTTGAACTTTACAATCTCTCATAATTTTGTTTGTTTTATTATGTTTTTTAATATCTTTTACAAGTACAAGTTTACTCATTTTTTTCTTTATTTAATTCAATTTGTGTTATATTATTATCTGATTCAGAATCAAAATCGATTGGAATATCGAGTTTATCAGTTAAAGAAGAGTAAAAAGTTATACCAGCAGTTAATAAATCGTAGATAGAAGGTGAAAAATTCAATTTAGAATTTGTTTCACTTTTATTATTGAGTTGAATATTAAATTGATTACTATTAGAATAAGTAGTATAATTGATATAAAATTGTGAAATAAATAATAATTGTTGATTTGATAAATTATTATCTTGAATATCAACTATTACTTTATTAAAAAAATCTATTAATGGATTCATATTTTTTATATATGTACTCTTTAATATTAAATTAAAAAATTTAATATATTATCAAAAATTTGATGAATATAGTTCTTCGTATTAATCCATACCAGGAGTGACTCCACAGTATTTTTCAACTAAACCTTTTTTAGGGTCATAAATACCTTTTTCCTGAGCAACTTCTAAATAACGATCAAAATTGTCCCTAAATTCTTTTCCAGTATGATGAGTATCTATTTCTTTTGATTTTGCATGTGCTAATTCATGAATAGCTACATAACGTAACATATTATCAGGATAATATTGTCCCTTTTCATCACGTAAACAAAGATACATATCACGTTTATCTTCTGTAAAAGATTGATTACTTGCTTGAATATTTAATCTAGATGCAACCTCAGGATCAATTTCCATTAATATTTGTTTAATTTCATAGATCTTTGGATCAGCATATGTTTCTGTGCGACTTACTAAAAGAGTTATGCAAATTATTGCAAAAATGGAGAAAATAAGTATAGAACAGTTAGAATAAGACATTGATTTAAATTCCTTTATGCTATTAAAAAAGAACATATTAAATTTTATATTTTTTTTTCTAACTTTAATTATAAATAATATAAAATGGATAGATCAAAAATGTTAAAAACAATTGGTATTATATTAGGTGCAATTATTGCAATCTGGCTTGTACTCTTTATCATCAAGAAAAATACTGACTGGGGTAAAAAGAATTTAACTTGGTTACCATTAAGTGGTGAACAAGAATTCTTTAGATTCCATTCACAACCAATGATTGCTGGACAAAATCCTAATGAAGCACCAAATAGTGAACAATTTAGATATTATCAAGAAGATCAAGGATTACCTGAAATGCAATCTGTTCCAATGAGACCTTCTTTAATTCCTCAAGTTCCTCCACGTTTTGATGCAAATCAATTATCTTCCAATTTAACAGCTCAATCATCTGCTCCATTACAAGTTATGGCTGCTCCTCCTTCAGCATCACCTTTAGATGCTATGACATTTGATGGTGTTGACTTCCAAAACTTAGGTGGTCAAGGTGCTCCTTTACCTACTGGTGGTTTATCTTCACAACAAGTTACTGATATGTTAAGAGATAAAGTTGGCTCAGGTAAACCTGAATTACAAAATACTAAAGATTTAATGCCTGTTCCTGATATGAGATATACTACTGGCTTAGATCCTACTGATCCACAAAACTTCATGTATGATCGTACCATTTTTGGTAGATTAAAAAGAAGATACGGAAATGACGTTGATTTTTTCCGTGGTGACCTCGATATAAAACCACAATACAGAGGCTGGTTCGATTTACAACCTCCAACTGAAACTGATGTTGTTGTCGGTTACTTCGATAGATACATTGATATTGAACAAGAAACTGCTATTCGTGATTCATCTTTCACTAGAGCAACTCCAATTGAAGATTTATATAAAGGTTCTGTTAATCCTGGCGGTAAAAATTATTTAACACGCTATGATCACGTTTAAAGTAAGAAACAGCTTGTACCACCCTCCTTTCTTTTTTAAATAAATAACTAACTTTTTATTATCCTCCTTTTTTAATTTAAAATAAGGAGGTGTTACGGGGAACTAGCGCTTGCGCTTTCGAACGAAGTTCGTTCCTCGTATAAATTGATATTTTTAAGTTTTCTATATTGTATTAATATAGAAAAATGAGTTTCAAATTGAAAGAAATTGAAGAATGTATTAATATTATTCCTAATATGGATGTAAAAAATATAGGTAAATTAATTTATTCCTATTGTAAATATAATATTATTGATAATTTTGAAATAAATTATATATTAATAAATATTGAAAAATTTACATTTTCTGATAATGAATATGTAAATTATAATGGTAAAGATATAATGTATTGTAAAATTAATAATAATTATTACTTACTTCATGGATATAAAAGTTTAATTAATATAAGAAATGGATCATTATATTCAAGTAATTTAAGTGAACAATTAAATTATATTGAATTATATCCAGATTATTTTATCTTTCTTTCTAATAATGAAGGTATTAATACAGAAATAGATTATGATATATATAAAATACATACACAATTTAATACTAAACAACAATTTCTAAGTGTATTAAAACAACACTTAGAAACTTACAAAAATTTACTTTGTAATGGATTTATACCTGAAAATTCATCAAATACAAATGAAAGATTAAATTCAATCGATATTATTTATAATAATATAGAACACTTAATATGGAGTTTTAACAATAGTAATCTTAATGATAAAAATAATATCAAACAAAGTGGTTTAAAATTAAGTAAAATTATAGATAATATTCTAAACTTAATTTAACATTTTAAATACTAATACTGATGTTATCATCATTGCAAACATTCCCCATAATGTGTCCATTAAAGCATACCAAGGAGGGTATTCTTTAAATAATGCTAAATTTGTTATATCAAATGTACCATACATAAGTAAACCCATAAATGCACCATATTTAGCAATTGAAGTAATATTAATTTTATTTTTATTTTTTGATGCTAATGGTTTAATAATATATAAATAAGCAAATGGTGCTAATAGATAAAATAAACTACCATATTTTAAATTGACTTGTAAAGGAGATTTTTGTATTTTCTGAAATACTTTATTATGAGTATCTTTTAAACCATATAAATAAAAGCTATCAACAATTAATAATAATATTAAAAATAAAGCATATTCTTTGATTACAACATTCATTTTTTTTATTTTAATAGTAATACTATTTTAATAATAGTAAAAATAATATTTAATAAATACAATTTATTTACTAAATTAATAAAGTAAAGAAAAAGGTAATAATGGTAAAAACAATTAGTATATTTTGTGGAAGTAAAGAATCAAATAAAAATGAAACATTTAAATTAGAAATTTATAAATTACTTTCTAATATTAATCCAAATCAATATTCTATTGCTTATGGTGGAGGAACTAAAGGTTATATGGGTGATATCTATTATGGATGTAAAGAAAAAGGATTATTTTTAACAAGTATTAATTGTGAAAGATGGAAAGAACAAATAAATCATTCTTTTAAAAATTATAGAGAGTATTTTCATCAAAAACTTTCAGAAAGACAAAATCATCTTTTATTTGTTGGTGATATTTATATTGTACTTCCTGGTGGTGTTGGAACTATATTTGAAGCAATGCAAGCAATTGTAAATAATGATATAAATAATCATAAAAATGAAGATAAAAATAATAATAAACCAATTTACTTTTTAAACATAGATAATTATTTTGAACCTTTGTTTAAATTATTAGATCATGGTAGAGAACAAGGTACAATAAATAAAACTAATACAGAATTAAATATTCATATTTGTGAGAATAGTAAAGAATTAATAGAAAAATTAAAATAAATATTTTTTATTTTTTTTATATTCATTATTTTAAATATAAAATTAGTACAAATGATGAAAATCAATAAACAAGATATCAAATGCTTAGTTGCATTTATTATTACTTTAGCTATCACTAGACATATTGTTCGTTTAACATCTCAAAAATTATTAGGAAAGGATAAAAGAACAATTATGGAATTAATTAAATCTACAAATTATCAAAATATTATATCCTCTGGTGATATTATAGCAGCATTTGTTTTCTGTTATTTAATTAGAAAATGTTGTGGTGGTCATATTATGAAAGCTGGTTTAATTACATTTATGTTATTTTACTTTATGACTTTATTTATGTTTGCTACTATTGCTGATTTATCAAATGATGGCTCATATACATTTTTATTAGCTAAAGATACTCAAAATCTTGCAATTATGTCAGCATTATCACCAGCAATTGCAGCGATGATTGTTTGTAAAATTTGTTAAAAATAAAGATAAAAAATAAAGATAAAAATAAAAAATAAAAGTAAAAAATAAAAATTGATAATATATATTATTAATTTTAAAGAATGACAGGATCAGGAATATTATTATATACCTATAATCCAAAAGATAGAAAATTTTATTATTTAGTACAGTTTGTACCTAATAGAAATTGGATAGAAGATTTTGGAGGTATACAAGAAAATGGATATAGTTTACTAGATACAGCTATGGAAGAGTTTATTCAAGAAACAAATAATGTATTACATTTAAATAAAGTAGATTTACTAGAATTAGTTTTAAAAAACAAAGTATACTATATCCAGAATAAAAGTAAACAACATAATTATCATGTATTTATAATACCAGTTTCACCAAATTATTTACGTTTTAGACCAATTGATTTTGGACCAGAAGAATTGTATGAAAAGATACCAAGAATTTGTAAATGGATGACAATAGATGAAATAAAAGAATATCATATTCATCCTCGAATAGAAAAAATAATAAATAATCTACTTTAAGGAACGTAGTTCCTTAAAAACCTCGTTTATTATTATTTTAATTTTATTAATTATTTTAATTATTTTAATACTTTTTAAAAAAACTAATACATTTTTATTTTAGTATTTATTTTTGTACTAGTTTTTTTAAAATAAATAAAAAAGTTAAAAATTTAAATAAAATATAATTTAGAAATACAAAAATACAACTTTATTATTTATAAAGTAAAATAAATAGTTAATAAAAGTAAATGATTTAAAAGGTTTAAACTTTTAAAAAATGTTTTCCGTAAAAAAATCTAAAGTTGTGCAGGTTTCTGAGGTAACTTTTAAAATCCTCAGAAGACTCCCATCACTTTAGTTAACTTCGCGGTTAAACTTTTTTAAATCTTATAATTATTTATAAAATCAATTATTCTAGTTAATATATAAGTTAAATTATATATTAAAATGTAGTGATATAAAAATATCACTATTTATATCCAAATTTATTATACTATTAAAGTATAATAAAAAAAAATAACGATGAGGAGGGTCGTAAGGAACTACGTTCCTTACTAGTATAATAAAATAAAAGGAGGAGGTTTTAAAGGAACCTAAGGTTCCTTTAATAGATATCATCATCATTTAATTCTAATGGTTCTTCTATTGTAATCACATCTTCATCATCTTCTTCTATTTCTGGCAATTCTTCACCTGAATATAATAATTGTTCAGCCTGTTGTGCATATTGTTCTGCATATGGATTATTCATAATTAATGAGTTATCACTGATTAAATCAACTATACCTGTGCCAAATCTACCTAATTTACCTGTTGCAACACAACTACTTATACTTTTAAGTGCATCATATTCAGATTTTTGCGCAGCTGTTAATAAACAAGCTACAGGTCTTTCAAATACTGCTTTAGATAATGGACCAATTAATTTACGATCTAAACCATAAATACTTACAGCACTAATTGAACCAGCAAAAGTCATTTTATCAACAAGTATATCTAAATGTCTATGATTCACATTTAATAATTGCGAAAATTCTTCTTTTAACCATTTTTTAGAGGATTCAATACCAAATAATCCGTTGACTTCCCACATATCATTACTTACTGAACGATAATGATCAATAAGAGGATTATAATAAAGACATTTTAATGATCCACCTTTAGTTTGTATAAACCATTCATCTTGTTTATTTTTATCATAGTATACTTCTTTAATACCTTCTATACCAGAAATATGTAACTTTTTAATTTTAGGTAATATAATTTTCTTAATTAAATGATACATTTTATTTTCATTATTTACAAAATGTTCTAAAAGTAATTCTGCTTCATAACCTTTTGCATTAAAAAATGTAGATGGATCACTTATACTATCTTCTACCCATATATCAATAATTCCTATATAATCTGGACTACATACTACATAAAAATGTAAACCTTTAATAAATACAGTTTCTATACTTTTTGCAATTGAATACAAAGTACGTTTTGATAAATATAATGTACTTGGATCTATTTGTAAACGTAATCTATATTTACAATTACTTATATCATCTCTTGCTACAAATACTTGATAGGTATGATACCAAACTTGTTCAAGTGGTGTAAGTGTTGGTTGTATTTCAATACTTGTAGTTTTAATATAATCATTTAATGAACGTGAAAGTAAATGTATATTTGCTAAACTTCTTACTGTTGCATAATCACTTACATTTACTTTTGTTGTATCAAAATATATCGTCAAACTCTTACTTTTTGGATTTTTTGTTGCATTCATTAATTCTTCTAATCTACTCAGACCAGACGTTAAATTTGCTTTAAAACTTCCTGAGGAATGAAAGCTGTTTAAACTGCTTTGGGTATTTTGTTCACCCATAGAGGAAGCAGCAACGTGACCAACTGATTCACCTGAATTAATAATTGCTTGTTTAAGTTGGCGTGATATTTCATGGTGTAAATATTCTAACATTTCTGGATATATTTCTAAATTATGTATATATGGTTCTAAAGTAGAAAAAGTATTTTGAATACATTCTTTATTTGAATTAACAGTATAAAATTCTTCATACACTTTAGCTATGATATTATCCTTAATAAAAGATATTTCATCTTTTGTAAGTTTACGTTTTTTACTATTAATATTATCAGTAGAAATACCATTAAGATATTGTTTCCATTCATAATCAATATTACATTTTAATATAGTATGACGTATATCAATAAAACTAAATATACCTTTATCATTTTTATTTCCAACTTTAATTAATTTAGACGCATCTAAATTATCTTCACCGTAGTTAAATTGCACAATATTTTGAGTTCCATCATTTACTGTACCAACATAACTTGCTGTTAAATCCTCAAGAATCTTTGCCATTTTTCTCTGTATATATCCTGTGGCTGCCGTTTTAACAGCTGTATCGATTAAACCTTGACGACCTCCCGCAGCAGCAAAAAATGCTTCAGTTGGATTCATTCCATGAAAATAACTGCTAAATATAAAACCTCTTGACGCAAATTCTGTGCGAATATCTTCTATATGTTCTTCAAAATGTGGTAAAGTTCTTCCTCCAAATTGTTTTTCTATACGATCCATACCAACATTTTGTTGTCCAACCATACCAGTAATTTGTGTTAAATTAAATGCGGAACCTTTTGCACCAGATTCAACCATTTTAAGCATACGATTATCTGGTTGCAAACCTTTTTGTGCAATTTTACGTGATATAGCTGACACATCATTTAATGCTATTTTAATATTTGTTTCTCTTAATTCTGGATCTTTTTCACCATCAATTGCAGCTTTTGCTTTTAATAAGTTTTTATTTACTTCATCATTAATAATTTGTGTATCAGTTGCTAAACAATCATATATACCTACAGAAAATCCTTGCTGCATTAACCAAATATTAATCATTCTTGAATATTCTGATATAAATTGACATGCTCTTGCATTACTATAATCTTTAGATAAATGATGAATTAATGATCCTGAACTCGAACCCATTGCTGTCTTATCTAATGTACCACTTAATAATACACCACGAGTAATTACAACTGGTTTACCATCTGGACTTTTATCATTTTGAATGGTATATTCGAAGTCATCTGGTAAAAATATAGATATCAAATTATGACCAGTATATAATAAATTTTCTATTGTATCATCTTTATATTTTTTAACTGCTAATTCAACATTTTGTTTCATTAATGCAACGGATGATTTTGCTTTTTCAAGTTTTTTAAATAATGGTGGAATTTCTTTTCCTTTTGCTTTATCATATAAAGCTTTAATTTCTTCCAATGAGTTACTTTCTTCATTTAATTTATCTACTAAATCTTTAATTTCTTCATTTTCATTAAAATCAGTATCGGTTAAAACCATTTTCCATTCTAATACTTTTTTAATATGTTTGATTTTATTATCAACATATGTTCGATCTAATTTTTCCATAATATCCCAAAATAACCATTTTGGTATTCTTATTACACCATATGTCAACAAATAACCACCAACCATCGCATCTAATTTAAAACCTATCATAGGTTTACTATCTTGACTACTATTGAAATTTTCAACTGTAGATATTATATTTTTAGATTCGGATATTGTTGGTAATGATTGGCACACGTGCATGTTCATTTCATCTCCCAGTAAAGTGCAGAAAATTTTAAATTATTTTTCTGAGCTTTACAATCTTTATACTTTCATATAAAGCTGGACTGTATCTTAAGCCATTTCAGGTTTGCTAGACCGTCATAAATGACCAACATCCGTTCAGTCTCTGAATGCCCATCCTACTACTTGCATAACATAGTAGGACAGTAACACTGCGGATTAACCAATTCTAAAAGATTTTTACCATTGGGTTCGGTTATTAACCGAGTTCCTCAATAAAATTACTTTTATTGAGTGGTACTTTTAGACTTTAGGCAGTTCCCGCATCAAGATGTTTTGCGTAAGAAACTACGTTTCCTACCACCTTCCTTGTCATAAATATTTTAGGGAGGGTAGTAGGGAACCGTAGGTTCCTTACACTAGGAGGTTACACCCTTTTAAGGCCTCCTGTTTACGACAGAGATTTTATCGTAATCTGCGTTAAATGGTTGAGTAGATGCGACATTAAATCTTAATGTTTTTCCTTCACGAATAGATATACGTTTTGAACGCATTGAACCTTTCCATAAGGTTGGTTGACGATTAAAAATAACGGTATCCCCATTTCTAATCTTACGTTCAATCACATCATTTATTTGTAAACGAAAAGGTATTCTTTCACTTAATGTATACACTTCCCTTCTTCCATTTGGTCGAACTATTTCATCTGTTGGCAAAAATGTCCATCCTTTTGTACGTTGAATTTCCATTATTTCTTCATAAGTAAATGTATTACCATTTCGAATTAATGTATCACAGTTTCCAAACGATGTACTCTTTGTATATAATGCCAATTTTGCGTTTGTACGTCTTTTTCCACGTATGATATACACAACTTGATCATTATCTAACATATCTTGACATTCTTTTATATTGATACTATTCACATGTACAGGAATTGTTAATTTTTCTGCAAAACTTACCGGAACAATTAATTCATCTACATCACAATTAGCATCACCTGTAATAACAGTACGACCACAGTAATCTACACGTTTACCTTGTGTAGAACGAACATGTCCGTGTTTACCTTCTAAACGTTGTTTTAAACAACGAATAGCACGATGACCACTATTATCTTTTGCTTTTCCTTTAGAATTATCCATCATATAAAATATAGTATTGCTTAACATAGTTAATAATTCTTCTGTACGTGTTTCTGAACTAGATTTACGTAATTCATTATTAAGTTTTACAATATCTGTATATTTATAACTTAAATCATCATGTCCAACATTACCATCACCACTTACGACAAAATTACGTACACATGGAGGTAAAACTGGAAAACATTTGATTAAAAAATAAGATGGATGTGTTAATTCTGGATCTACACCTAATAATTCTAAATCTTCAGGTACAATATTATCAAATATGTTACTTATACGTTCATAACTTAAAGGTTGTTCATTTTCTTTATATTGTATAAAGAATTTATTGTCTTCAGATGTAATTTTAGGTTGATTTTTTTCACAATGTCCACAAACTTTTAATTGTTCACGATATTCGGATAATTTAGTTAAACGTGCAGCTAATCCTTTAGGTAAATTTAATAATCGAATTTGATCTAAAGTAAATAATAAGCGACCACATCCTTCAATATTACAAAATAATCGAAGATATGTTAATATTTCTTTTGTACATAAGGGATGAGGAATTGGAATCATTAATTCAATATAAGACCAGTGACCTGGACACTCTATTTCATTTGGATCACCAGTTCCACGTTTATAAACACCATTACAGGTGATACAACGATTATCTCTACCATTACCAATTGGACCTAATCTTGGATCATGTATACTGTTAGGACCTTCCATTAAAAAATTGGTTACTTCTAATACAGAAATACCTTTTATATCTTTTGGTGTCAACATACTAAATTGTAAACCATCAATTGGCATAGATAAATCATTACTTAAACTAGTAACTGGTGGTTGAATCATTGTGGAAATATTAAACTTTTTATTTAATTCTAATAACATTTTATATTCAGGATCTTCTATATTTACATTTACTACATTATTATTATTACTACTATTATCGTCAACTATTACATCACTAAAATCAATAGTTGGCTCTGCTTTACGAGCAATTTGTCGACCTTTAATTGGTCTTTTAGAAACAAGTAAAGAAGATGACATAATTATCTTTTATTTATAATAAAAGTAATATTATTTATATTAATTATCTTATTTTAACTTTATAAAAAAATCATTTTCAGAATTTTTTTAAAGGAACAATATAAGTAAAAAATAATTAAGTTTAAAATTACAATTTGAATTTAAACATTTAATATAGTTAATCAAATTAAAAGTATTTATACTTTTTAAAAAATTGATATTTTTAATACATTTATTTAATTATAAATAAAGAGTACAAAACTAAAACAAATATGGGTGTCTTTCGTTTATTCACTTATTTTTTAAGTCATTATCCTAAATTCTACAGAACTATTAATAAATTAGATACATCACATTATTGTGATGCATTTTTATTAGATTTAAATGCAATTTTTCATCCTATTGCTAGAGAAATATATTCTGGATCCCAAAATGGTAAACAACGTTTACTTGTAAATCCAAATGAAAATCTTTCACCTAAGAAATTAGAAGAAAAAGTATTTCATGCCATTTGTACAAAAATTGTAGACTATACAAAACTTGCTAATCCTACAAAAGTTCTTTATTTAGCTATTGATGGTGTAGCTGGTTTATCCAAACAATCCCAACAACGTAAACGTCGTTTTCAAAATGTAACTGACTTAGCTGAAAATGAATTTGATTATAAAAATATTACTGCCGGTACAAAATGGATGGAACGTTTATGTACTTATATTTTAAAATTTTTTGAAAATTTACATTCCACTGATCCTTTCTTTGGAAAATTAGAAATCATTTATAATGATATGCATGTCCCTGGTGAAGGTGAACATAAAATTATTAGATGGATGGATTTAGATAATAAATGCAGAAGTTACACTGTTTTTTCACCTGATGCTGATTTAATTATGTTAACTATGGGTCTTGGTAAACGTAATATCTTTATTTTTAGAGATAATGTTTATGATTTTATTCAAGGTGAAATTATTATTGTAAATGTTGATCGATTAAAATCTTATATTTTAGAAGATATAAAATGGGTTTCTGTTGATCATCCTTATGATGAAAATAGAATCATAAAAGATTATATTTTTTTCTTAATTTTAATTGGTAACGATTTTTTACCTAGTATACCATCTGTTGACACAAAAGTAATAGGTAAAATTCAAGATACATATTGTGTTACTGCTGTTGAAGTTGGTTATTTATTAACTACACAAAATACATTAAATGTAAAAGCTTTAACTGGTTTTATGAATGCACTTGCAAAAATTGAACCTGATTTGTTACTTGAAAAACTTAATCTTAAAGTGGTACAACCTGATACTGTATTAGTTAATAATACTATACGTACTGAAGCTGCTCTTAGAATTAATATGGAATCGTACATGAATGATTATTATAATCGTAATTTTCCTGATACATCAGTTGATACAATTTGTGATGAATATTTAAAAGGTATGTTTTTTATTATTCAATATTATTTAAATAGTATACCTACATTTGATTGGGTTTATCCTTATCATTATGCTCCTTTATTTACAAGTCTTGCAAAATATTGTAATGAACATCCTAAATTAAACTATTCTTTTGTATATCGTCCACCTTTAAAATTAATTGAAAGTTTAGCTTCCGTTTTACATCCAAAAAGCTTTTACTTATTACCACCAAAAGTTTCGGAATTTTTAACACTTCGCAAAGAATTAGATCCAGACTTTAGTGAAACTTTTTTTATTGATTATGAAGGTAAACAAAATGATTACGAAGGTGTTCCTCATATCAATATGATCAGTTATGATAAAATTAAAAGTTTATTAAAAGAATTTAAACTTAGAGATAATACTGGTTCCATTATTATTATGAAACCAAAACGAGGAATTCCTTATCAAAAGCAAGATAGACCTCAATATAAACCTCAAGTTAAACCTACTCAACAACAAGTTAGACCAGTACAACCTCAAGTTAAACCTACTCAACAACAAGTTAGACCAGTACAACCTCAAGTTAAACCTATTCAACAAAAAGTTGAAGTTGAAGATGTGGATGAAGATGATATAGTATCTTTTAGTTTTTAAAAATGTCTAAATTTAATTTATTAAACTATTTTCTTTTAATGTATTTAAAAGAAAATGTCACGCTCAAGAAGCAAAAGTAGATCTAGATCAAAGTCTAGAAGTAAAAGTTTAAAAAAAGAGGGTAGTAGGGAACTACGTTCCTTACCTAGAAGTAAAAGTTTAAGATCTAAATCTAGATCAAAAAGTTTAACAAAAACAATTGCTGTTCTTAAACCAGGTATGCTTACCAGTTATGGTTATCATATTGATTTACCTATGAAAGAACGTCATGCTGCTCTTAAAAAAGCATATAAAGCATATGGATATTCTAAACTTATAAAACGTTTAAATATTTTAGTTGTTTATAATAAATATAAAAATCCTAAAACAGCTGAAATTGCTCATAAAGATATGGAATATATTCAAAAAATAGAAGAAGAGAAAAGAGAATGAATACAAAAGAATTTTCTATTTTAGTATTTTACTTTTGTACTAGTTTTTTTTAAATATTTAAATATTTAAAATTTTAAAAAAATAAAATAAAACTAATACATTTTTATTTTAGTATTTAATTTTGTACTAGTTTTTTTTAAATTTTTACTTTTTATAAAAAGTAAATTTTTTATTTATTATAATTTAAATAAAAAATAAATGAATACATTTTATATATATTCCATATTAGTTATTATAGCAATACTCGCAGTTGGATTTTATACTAAAAAAATAGATACAGAATTATTAATTGATAAATTAACATATAAAAAAAGTATACAACATAGTTTAATTAATTATGGTTTAATTTTATTTGGTTTATTTTGTTATCAATCAAGTTTAGCTTATAAAACAGTTACAATTGCAACTATATTTCAATTATTAATTTTAGTATTTATAAAACCAGCATTTGGTGTATCATTAATTTGGTCTGGTTTATTAGGTTTATCATTATTACAATGTAAAACCAATAAAGAAAGAGCTTATTTAATTGCATGTTTGTTAATAATATTATATTATGCATTTACATATCCTTTTGTAACTACTTTTGCACATGTTGCAACTGCATTAGTATCATATTTATTCTTAAGAAATAAAATATAAATACTAAATTGAAAAATAATAATAAATAATAATAATAATTAATTGTATAAAAATGAGCGTAAATTCTTCTTCATTATTTACAGACATAGATATATGTAGTAAAGAAGCAGATTATGTAATGGAATTAATAAAGAAATCATTTCCTAATGAATGTGTGATTATGATTGAAAAGATTAATAATCCTATTTTAAAAGAAAAATACAACAATTGTTTAAAGGAATTAAAATCTTTACGTGGTGAAAATGTTATAAAAGAAGTAGAACTATTTCATGGTACAGATAGAAAGAGTGTTGAAAATATTGCTTTAAATGGTTTTTTAACAAAATACAGTAAAGTAAATGCATATGGAATAGGTACATATTTTGCAAAAGATTACAGCTATTCAAGAAATTATTCTATTAATAAAAGTAAAATAAATGGTGAAAAATTATTTGATAATTATGATACATTTATAATAGCAAAAGTAATATTAGGTGTACCTACTGTAACAGTATCTAGTAGAAATACAGATACGTCTAAATTTGATTATAGTTGTGATAATATAAAAAATCCATCAATATTTAGTATACCATATGATGATGCAGCATATCCAGAATATGCAGTTGTATTTTATAGTGGAGCATCTAAATCTTATTAAATAAAGGAATCTAGTAAAAGAACCTAGTAAAGGAACCTAGGTTCCTTTAAAACCTCCTCTTCATCGTTTTAATATTTATTTTGTACTAGTTTTTTAAATTTTTTAAATTTTTTAAATTTTTAATCTTTTATCTTATTTTAAATATTTGAAAAAAAACTAATACATTTTTATTTTAGTATTTAATTTTGTATTAGTTTTTTTTTTAATTTTTATAAAAGTTTTAAATTTACAAATATTAATATTTGTAAATATATATCTGCTACTAAATTAAAATGTTGAAAATTAATAATAGGAGGTTTTAAAGGAACCTAGGTTCCTTTATTTGAATTCTAATTTAAAGATTTGATTTATTTCTTTAAACTGATTTTATTTCATTAGTACGTTTAATACAAATAATAAGTTGAAAAGGTAATATTAATATTGAATAAAAATGCCTCCAAAACGTATACCTAAAGCAAGAAGTTATCCAAGAGCAAGAAATGATGAATCATCAGAAGAAGAAGATGAAGAATTAAATGAATTATTTAGACAAGCGTATGCATCAACAGATAATTCAGTTAAAAAACAAAATAATAAACAAAATAATGAAAAACAAAATTATGATAATTTAAATTGTAAACATGAAGAAACAACAAAAGAAAATAATCTTATATTATGTACAAATTGTGGGTTACAAATAAGCTCAGTCGATGAAGAATTAGATCATAAATTAGATAGTATACAATTTAAAAAATGTCCCGATAAAGGTATTGCAAAAGATTTAGAAATATATAATTTACATCCTGATGTTATTAGAATTGCTGACAGATATTATACAAATGTTACAAATGGTGATATTAAACGTAGTAATCTTAGAAAAGGTATTATGTTTGCTTGTGTATTTCAAGCTTATAAAGAATTAGGAAAACCGCAAACTCCAGATCATTTACAAAAAATTTTTGGTATTACACGTAAAAATGTTAGTAAAGGTTTAACATATTTCTGTTTAGGATTGCCAAATAGAAATACAGAGCATTATATAACAGCTGAACATTTTATACCTAAAGTTATAGATGAAATTTTAAATTTGAAAACAGAACTTATTGAAGGTTGTTTAGAATTATTTAAACAAATAGAAAATAAAAGTAGCTTATTAAATAGAAGTAATCCTCAATCTGTAAGTAAAGGTGTTGTTTTTTATTATTTACGAAAAATAAACAGTAATATAGATTTAAATTCATATAGTGAAAAAGTTAATTTAAGTGCTACTACAATATTAAGAATTTGTAATACAATTGACACTATATTAACACCTAGTTAAATATTAATTTAATTAATGGTAGTAATAATTTATTATATATCTTTTAAGATATATAATTACAATAAAAATTGGATAGGAGAACATCTAAATTGTTCAAATGATGTATTTAATTCATCTACATCTACATCTATAATTTCATTTTCAAACTCATTTTTAAACTCATTTTCAAACTCATTTTCAAATTCAACTTTTTTATCAGTTAAATTAGTAGATAAATGGGAATTATTAAATATAGTATTTATAAATTTTTTACCAAATACTTTAATATGAAACCAATGTTGACGTTTTGAATTTACTAATACTCTAACATCTGCATTAAATTCATTTATATATTTTCGTATAGTATCAATATCAATCCATGATATATCTACTATTTCATTTGAGTCATCAAATTCGTTTAATAATAAACTATTGTATATATTATTTGTTGGTGCATTATAGTTTATTTTTGAACATATTGAATTAATAGAAATATCATGTAATTCTTCTTTAAGTTCATCATTTAAAAACTGATTTGAAGTTGTATTTAATATTAAGTATGTATTACTATAAATAGTAATACTTTTCAAATTTTTTAAATTATTAATATTAATACCTACTTCTTCATTAAATTCACGTAAAGCACATTCATATTCAGTTTCATTTTCTTCTTTTGCGCCTTTTGGAAAGCTCCACTTTCCACCTATTTGTTTAACAAATAAAAAGTAAAGCTTATCATTATATACTCGTTTACAAATCACACCAGAACTTCTTATTCTGACTAAATTTCCTTGCTCATCAATAATGATTCTTTTATTAGGGTTAATATAATTGTATACCATTCTTTTAATTATAATTTTTAGGTTTATTTAAAGATATTATTGCTTATCAATACTGTAAAAAAATCAATTTATAGCCTTAAGCTGTTTCTGCTTAAAATCCTTAATAGAAGGCAAAACCTTTGAATTTTTACACAACTTATTAGCTATTTCTGTTATAATTGCATGAGGTTTTCCTGCTTTTATACAGTCAGAAAGCTGACCTAACCCCATTATACATTGACCATAGTCTTTATCAGTAAACTCAGATTCTCTAGATCTAACCATATCGATAGCAACTTTACAAATATTTAAGCATTCTTCCCTAGATCTGGCTATACAGTCTAAAATAAAAGATTCTGCCATCATAGCCATTTTATTTTCGTTTTCATCTTTATAAACTAGTTTACCCCTGGCAATATCAGTAAAAAATACATTATTCTTTAAAACATTGACTAAATTGCATGCAAAGTTATAATCAATAATATTACTGTTGGCATTGTCTAAATTATGTACATAAATTAAACTCCCGGCTGAAATTTCTTTTATTTTTGATTTTAAATAAGAATCAGTAAGAGGTACCAAATCGCTAAACATTTTGTTATACTGTATATTATAATTGTTAATATATTGAGTATTATCATTGTAAACAGCAGTAGGACGTTTTATAAATTCATCGGCAATTTTGTCATCTCTTTCAAATAAACGATTTTTATATTCTTCTAATTCTTCTTCTACTTTAGTAGTATAATTCTTCTCTTTAGTTAATTCTAAATTTAATAAATCTATTTTATGTTCTAATTCTTGAATTTTTTTTTCATATTGTAGTTTTAAATTATTTATATTTTCATTACATTTTTGTGTTATATCTTTTTCAATTTCATATTCTTTTTTACTTTTACAACTTAAATAATGTGTCTTTAAGTGAGCTTTAATAGTGAATTGTTTATTACAATATGAACATATACAATTTTTTTCAACCTTACTATTAGTTTTATTATCAGTTATACTATTTGAATTATTGGTTGATATTAATTGAGTATTAGTATTTTCTATAATAGTAATTTTAGTATCATCATTTGTTTTATTTTGTATACTCAAGCAAAACTTTGCAGTTCTCTTATGAAAACTTAAATTAGACTGATTTGAAAAAACTTTATTACAAAATTCGCATATAAAACTCATATTTTTATCTATATATCAATAATTTAATTCTTTAAATTGGAAATTATTAAATTAATCTAAATTAATCGAAATTAATCGAAAAAAAAGTAATCAATCAATTTAAAAAAAATGTATTATATATAATAAAAAACACTGAAAATTTTCTATTTAATATTAACTAGTAATTTTTACTTATTTTTAAGTATTTTAATTTTTTTATCACTTTTTAATATTTTTATAAAAAATGTATATTTTTACTATTTTTTTATAAAATGATATATCACACACATCGACATGTGTGATATATAGGTTTTTAAAAAAATCCATTTATATTTATAATATTTTAAAACTTTTTAAAAGTTTTAAAATTTGTTTATTTAGGATTTTTAAATAAATACTCTTTATAAAAGTTTAATTATTTTTTTAATATTATGTTTATATTTTGCAGTAAATTATTTTCTTTTTCATAACTTTTTTTATTTAATTGTATTTTTAATTTATACATTTTTAGTTTTAGTTATACAATAGTTACTTTCTTTTTATTTTTAAAAAGAAAGGGATTAATTTTATAAAAAATTTCTTAAATAGTTAAGTTATTTTCTTGAAACCATGTATTTAAACTTTCACAAATGGTATTTGCTTTATATTTTAATGCTTTACTTAATGCACCTTTAGTATTCTCAGGTAAGTTATTGATAAATGTGATATCATTAGTAAGATTTTTTATATTAAAGTGATTTTTAAGATAAGTAAGATCTTCCAATTCTCTAATAATTGCTTTTATATTGTCATCATTTAAGTAAACATCATCAGGAGTATTTCCAGCTTGTATAATACTTCTTGTTAATAATTGATGATCTTCGCTTTTAGAAGTTAATGTTGCATACATATTTAAAAGTAATTCTTTTCTTTTTTTCAAACTTAATTGAAGAAAATTATTTAATATAGCTTGTTCTAATATGTAACGTACAACAAATGGTTTTAAATTGTCAATATAATCTTTACTATTTGTATTTAATGGAGGTGCAACATGTAAAGTTTCTAATAAAGGATCCATTCCATATTCTAAAGCTTTTAAACTAATTAAAAGTACTCTATATATAAGTCCACCTTTTGCTAATTTTCCTGTTCCACATTTTAAAGCACCTAATTCTCTAGAAATACGACTATCAATATCTCCTTTTTTTGTAAATTGAATAGGAGCAACTTCTTTAATACGGAATATATCTTTTTCATCAATGATAGCATAGTATCCAAATTTTGATTTAATATTTGCAATTTGTTCCATTCTTTTTTTAATAATTTCATCTGTTTCTTCTTCAGTTGCATCAATCCAACCAGTTTGAGGATACTTAATTCTAAGTTTATTTTTAATAAAGAAATTTATAGGTACATTTTGATTATTGATTTCTAATATACGTATAACATTTTTAAATAGTTTATATATAATTTCTACAAGTGTATTTTGATTACTTTTGTTACTATTTAAATTATCACTTTGATAGGAATCGTATGCATTTTCAATCCAATCAATACTGACAGAAGGATCACAATTTAATAATATAGTTTTAACAACTTCAGGTTTATTTTTGTTATCATTTAATAACTTGAATAAACGATTCATGGTAGAGTCTTCATTATAGTAATCATTTAAAATAGTGTTATGTTGAATTGTTGTTAAAGCATTGGAGTAACTACTATCATAAAAAGGATTAGCTGCATAATAAGCACTTGTATAATTTGTTGAAGCGGCAGCATCATCTACTAAAAAATATAGATTGTTATCTTCTCTAAGATAGTTATTAAAACCAAGATGATTTTTTATTTTAAGATTACTACCTATCATAGAGTGCAAAGTTCTGGATAAAACTATACCAGAAAGATAAGTACTAATAGAAGTATCATTTTTAAGAATTTGATACATTTCTTCAAAATCGTAAGCTTGACGTAAGGTAAATAAGTCTTTAATTTTGTCAGTGATGGTAATAATTTGTCGAAATGCAAAATAGTTGTAAAATGTATCAGTGATAATAAGATCTGGATGTTGTAAACTCCATTCAGGTGAATAAAACATAGGATCAACATAGTCACATTGATAATTGCAATTTTCTAAATAGTCGCATTGAATACTATATGGTTTGTCATTAGGATTAATATTACGTTTTCTATTAAGAGTACAGTCTACAGCAGAAGTTTTCATAATTCTTTCAATTTGTTTAATTTTAATATCTTTAGTTTCACTAGTGTAATACATGAGTGTATCAACGGATTGTGATTCAATAATTTTTTTTATATTTTTATCATAAACTACAGAAGGTTTTGCATCTAAACGATATATATCTAAATTTTTATCGGACATCCAGTCTGGATGACTGTCAGCACGGATAGCTCTTGCTAAAATTTGTTCAGTTGTTGCATTATTCCAGCTAGGAGTGATTAAAAATACTTGACGAATATGAAAAAAGCTAATACCTTCTCCAATGATACGACTACCTAGAATAACTTGGATATAATCACCGTCTACATTTTCTTTGCTATTAAAAATTTCACGGACACCAACTCTCATTTGTTCCGTGCTCATAGTTTTGGATGAAAGTAAAAGAAATCGTTTATCTTTAGGATAAGCTTCTGTACCAAAACCTTTAGTAGGAGCACTGCTAAATTTGAATAGTTTTAAAAGAGCAGAAAAAAGGACAATACCACCGCCTAAAACAAAGCTTGAATATATGAATGTTTTTTTGTGAGGATAGTCAAGAATTTGTTTGATAGCAAACCAAAATTTGATACTACATTTTTTAAGTTGATTTAACATACTCTGATTATCTTTACCTTCAGCTTGTAAATATTGAATCATTAATTTACTACAGTTATAATCATGAATTCTAGTTTTACTTGTGTCTGCACCGTAATCTATATCTAAATATTTTTTTTCAGCTTGAATACCACATTCTCCATTAGGAAATATAAAACAACTAGCTTGTCTACTAGAAATCCATAAGCTTTTTTTATTATCAGCATCTTCATCTTCATCGTCATCATCATCTTCATCTAGTATATTTATTTCTTTTTGTTTATCTTTGTCGTAATAAATACTATATTTTTCACTTTGAAAACGTTCCATCCATAATGGATAACATTTAGTATATTTTAGTGGTGGTTCAATATCACCCATATAAGTAATATTAACATTTCCTGTTGGACTACGTAAATAACTTACTATACCATAAAAATATTGTTTTAATAATTGTGCACCATCTTCTGTTAAATTTCCTTCATTATTGAAATAAGTATGTGACCAATTTTCTTCAGTCATTTGTTGATTTAATGGAAGAATAAGGTTCATAAGACTGACAATTTCAGTGCTACTATTTCTCATTGGTGTACCAGTAAGTAATAATACTTTACTACCTTTAATAGTGTGTAATAAGTTGTGTATTAATTTATAACTATTAATACCAAATTTATTAGCCATTTTTTTACTACGTAAATTATGGGCTTCATCTATAATAATAAATGAATTATCGTACATACTAGGATTAATATTTTTGATTGTTTTGGCAAAGTCGTAATAAGTCATAATATTATAGTTTTTACTAATAGCTGAACTAATACGTAAAAGTCTTGAATCCGTACTTAAAGGTTTACCAGTTTTAGGATCAAGAGTAATATTATATTTTTCTTTGGTACATTTGGTGGCAATATCGTCAATGACATTTTTCTTAAGAGTATCATTTTTGACTAAAATAATGGTTTTATTTAATGAAGGTAGAATACTTTTTGCATATTCACTTACAGCAGCCATTAAGCAAGTATTATGAGTAAGAATATTGTTAGCAAAATAATTATGAGTTGATTCTACTTCAATATCATAGACATAACCTTCATAATAAATTTTTGAAACTTCTATAATTTTACCTTTAATTAGTTTATCGATTGAGTTGTTATTGGAATTAGTATCATTATTAAGTATTAAAACTTCATCTTTATTTTCAGTAAAAATATTAGACCAACCTTTGTTTATAATATATAAAGAGTGATTTAAAGTACAAAAAAGTGTAATATTTTGATTATTAGATGTATTTTGAATAGTAATTTTATTACAAAAACTATTAATATATTCTCTATACATTCTTAGAACATTTCTAATTAAAGGTTTATGATGATAAGATTCCATGCTATAAACTTTTAAATTAGTATTAGTACAATCTTTCCATTCTTCATTCATATTTTTTTCAAGTGTATAAATCATATTTTCTGTATTATTGTTAAATAAATCTTGTATTTTTATGTCACCATTTGTTGTATTTATAATAGTATCAGGAAATACACATTTACCAGTACCCATTCCATGAAAAACAAGTATATTATTATAAGGAGTATTTGGACTCATAAATCTTGCCATAAAATTTTGATGTGGCCAAAAATTTCCATCTGCAGATAATGTGTCGGTAAAGTTAGCTCTACATTCATCAAATTCTTTTTTTCTGGGTATAACATTGTAAAAGTTTGAGTTATAAAGTGTATCAAATGGTTTATTTATTTGTGAGGAAGGATAATAAGGAAAAAAATCTTTTAATTCAAATGAAACATTCATAATTAAATGTAAGTATAATTTTTTACTTTTATATATACAAAAGTAAAAAATATTTAAATGTATTAAAATTTAATTTAATTTAATTATTAGGTAGTATTTATATTCCAAAAACGAATAATACGTAAAGCATCTGTTAAAACGGTAGCAACATTCTTTGCAAATTCAAATGGTTGTAATAAAATGTAAGCATTTCGTTGAAAATAAAATTTGGGACGATAATTTGGATTAATATTTTTAGATTTTAATTGTTTCTTTACAACTTCTCCTATTTTTTTTGCAAATACTTGACAATTATTTGTAATACAATGATAATAATAAAATTTATCTTTTAATTTTTGTATACTTTCTTTAATAAGTTTGTTAAGAGTAAAATTTGGTACAACATTATAAATATTAGTAGCAAGTTCAATACATTCTATTTCTTCAGGTTTAACATCTATACCAGCAGCTCTCATTTTTTTATTTAATTCGCTTTGTAAATAAATATCAACAACTTCATTTTTTTCTAAAATTATATCTGTAATTGAATTTAAATCATTAGGAGGTGATATACTAATAACTAAATAAACATGATTAGCATATTTTATATTAAATACATGTTTTGATTCTTCTAATTTAAAAAATGTTAATACATTCATAATTTTTTCAATATTTCTATCTACAGGTCTTTTACAAATTTTAATAGAGTGAATAATATAATTTCCATACATATTTAAAAAATTTTTAAGTTCTGGGGATAAGGATTGTTTGGATAAAATATTAATAATATTTATTTCAAAATAAAAAATAAAAATAATTAAAGTTATAATTAATAAAATTAATATTTTATTAATAGTATTTATACTACTATTATTATAAATTAATACCATTTATAATAAAAGTAAAGAATTTAATAATTTTATCTTTTTTAAAAAAAGATTAATTATCATCTGAATGTAATAAATATTCTCTATAAGATAATATGTTTGATAATGTGTCAACAATTTTTTGTGTGGTTGGATAATCTTTTAACAATTCTTTTGTTTTATCTAATTCAAGAAATTTTATAACTAAATCTTTTTCAGCTTCAGGTACAAAATTTGTATCTATTATAGAACGTTTTAAAAAATATCCACATGCTTTATCTTTACATTTATAAATAAAAAATTCATCTTTCATTTCTTCTAATGTTTTAGTTACAAATTCGTCAACAGTTAAATTTGGAATACCATTAATATAACCTAAACATGTAGTTTCTAATTCTTGATTTAACGGATCTGTTTTCTTTTTAAATTCTTTATCGGATAAAAGTCTTATAACGGTTACTTCTTTTTTTTCAAATAATAATCTTTTTTCAATCGTTGGATTATCAATATTATCAACAATAGTTAATATAAGATATGGATGTCTAGCTTTACCTAAATCATAATATTTATCTCTTATATCACCTTGTGTAAAAAAATCAAAAATATTACGAACAAACATACTTATTTCTTGTTTACATAATATAATACTTTTAATATAAAAATTTCCGTATTTTTTAACAATTTTTAAAAATCTTGGAGGAACTTGTGTTTTTGAAATAATTTCAACATTATAAAAAAAGAGTATACCAAATAAAACAATTAATGCTAAATTTACAAATAAAAGTATTTTATTCCATTTAAAATATTGTTTCAACATTTTTTAAAAATAAGGTAAGATAATAATTCAATTATTATTTAAAAGAAATAATCTATTAAATTAAGTGTTAAAATGTCATCTTTAAATCCATCTTCAACTTTAATATTAAAAGTAGATAATAGAGAATTAAAATGTAAAGATTATTTATTAAATATACCTATAGAATATTCAAATTTAGTATTTGGAGATTTTCAAATTTGTACTAAAGATGAAATAAATCAAACAGAAGAAATTCAATTTTTATTTGAACGTAAAACCTTAGATGATTTATTAGCATCAATTAAAGATGGACGATATAAAAATCAAAAAGCTTCTATATTATCAAATTTTAATAGTAAACAATATTATTATATAATTGAAGGAAATGTTATATACAATAGTAATCCAATAAAAATTCAAGATAAAATAATTCATAGTGCTATAATAAATACACAATTAAGAGATAAGATAGGTATATTTTTTACCAGAAATGTAAATGAAACGTGTCAATTAATACAATCTATATATAATCGCATAAAAGATAATCCAAAAGATTATATTTGTAAAAAAGAAGAAGTACCAACAATTGAAAAACAAATATGCAGTAAAAAAATAAAAAGTCAGACTGAATGTTGGAAAGAGCAATTGTGTCAAATTCCTGATATATCAAGTAAAACAGCGGATGCTATAATAAAAGAATATTCAAGTATGAAAAATTTTTATAAAATATTTATAGAATGTAGTAAAGACGAAGCAATAAAAAAGTTAGAAACTATAAAAACAGTTGATCCAAATGGTAAACAAAGAAAAATAAGTTCAAAATGTATACAAAATATAATACAATATGTATTATTTGAAGATAATACAGACTAAAATAATAGTTTAATTACTATTTAAATAAATATATATATTTTAATAGTAATTAAACTATTAAAATGGATAATCCATTTAAAACAAAATATGTTAGTTCATTTGGATTAGCAACAAATGTAAAAAATCCTCCAAAAGTTATAAATAAAAATGGAGCTATTTATGAATTTAATTTTAATAATGAAATAGGAGATACTGTATATGTACGCATTACAGAAATTGTGCAATTTTTTCAATCTAATTTATTAGATAAATTTAAAAATCCAATTGTACTTGTAAGTGGAGATATGGATACAACTGTACCAGATGATGTAATGTGTATTTATAATTATTTAGATCATCCTAAGTTATTAAAATGGTTTGCTCAAAATTATTCTGGAAATTTTAGTCATCCAAAGTTAAATCATTTGCCAATAGGATTAGATTATCATACTTTACATTTTGCACAAAAAGATAAATTGCATGATTGGGGTATACCAAATACGCCATTACTACAGGAAAAGGAATTAGAAAACTTGCAAAATAGTTTTAAAGATATAAAAGATTGTAATTCAGGATTGGCAGTAACAAATTTTCATCATTCTACATTTGGTTATCCAATTAGAAGACAACAATATAGAGAGCCAATACTAAATGCTTTAAAAGGTAAAAAATGTATTATATGGTTACCAAAACAACAAAGATTGCAATTTTGGAAGAACTGTAATACAGGAGCATTTGTAATTTGTCCATTTGGAAATGGATTAGATACACATCGTACATGGGAAACATTAATTTTAAAAAGAATACCAATTATACCAAAAAGTGGATTAAATAAAGTATTTGAAGGATTACCAATAGTGGAAGTAGAAGATGATGAATGGAAAGATATAGATGAAAATTGGTTAAAATCTAAATATAAAGATATTTTAGAAAAATGGGATACATATAAATGGGAAAGATTAACTTTAGATTATTGGATAAATATAATAAACAAAATTCCTTACGATCTTTGATCGTGGCTATGCCATAACCCCCTCCTCATTGTAATTTTTTATTATAAATATAATAAAAATAATAAAAATAAAAATAAAAATAGTAGTATAAATTTATTTACAAATATTTAAAATTTGTAAATTTAATAAAAGTAAAAAAACTAGTACAAAATTAAATACTAAAATAAAAATGTATTATTTTTTTTACAAATATTAAAATAATTCTTTACATTTTTGATTTAACCATTTTTTACCAGGTTTATAATCAGATGTATTCATTTTTTGTATTTTTATAGAGTTTGTGGCAGAATCATAACAATAAACATCTACAATATCTAATTTAGTAGGACGTATAGGAATATTTTTTTGTAAAAAATAAGCAATATCAATTGAATCTTGAAAAGAAACATTTTTATAAAGTTCATTAATAATATCTTCATGTGTTCTAAAATATTGATAATATAAGCTACTTAAAAAAATGGATAAGTCTTGAATAATATTCCAGCATTTTTTTAATTCACATTTTTTACCCATTTTATATTTATTTCTAAGTAATTCTGCAGTTTGACCATCTTTACATTCGACAATTTCACGGATTATATAATAAATTTCATCTTCGTTAATATTACAGTCATCTTCGGAGTCTTTAATTAAATTAAGACTTCTTTGTATGTTGGTAATTTGAACACAAAGTTGTTTAAAAAGATAACCAATAATAAAATCAGTAGATTCTGCATTATTTTTATATTTTAAGTTATATTTTTTACAAAATGATTTAACCGTATCATCAGAAGCGGGTTTGAAAGGTAAAGGTATAGATAAACTTAATATTTCAATTAAATCAGATTGTTGAGTTTGCATGATGGGATAAGATTCTTCAATTTTAGGATCATAATCTTCAATTTTATTTAATAGTTGATTGAATATATCAAAAGGTAATTTTTTCCATCCTGTTTCTCTATATATAGTAACATGTTTAAAATATTTCATAAATAAAGTAGATATATAGTGGTAACGTTCACTAATTTTTTCTAATTCAAACATTGAACTAAATATAAGTTGATGTGCATCTATAAATTTATCAAATACAGTAGATTGTAAACCATTTTGTGTATTAATAACAGATGTTTTACAATTATTCTTATTTTCAGGTTGAATATAAGAATGAATATAACTTGTGCCAAAATCTATAAATACAGGATAATAACCTCTTGTAGGAGTAAGTAAAGTTTTACCATTTTTAAATTTATAAGCAAAATAAGAGTGAGGGTCGCATTCTTTTAAAAGTATATTGTCAATATGTAAATCATAATGACATAAACCATTAAATTCAATACCTTGTTGAATAGCAGCCATACTCATGATAAGTTGACATGCTGATAAATGATCATCATTAGATCGTAAAACATGTTTAAGATGAATGTTACTAACATATTCCATAAAAAGAACTTTTCTACATTTATATTCTTTTGGATCATTTGAAATAGTAAATAATGTGTCTTCTTTTTTATTTTTCTTTTCACATTTACAATTTTCACAGTTACAACTATATTTACCATTATCATCAATAAATTTATTTGTAATATTTAAATCTTTGGAGTGATATAAATATACAAAATGTGGTGACATTTCTCTCAATTTATTACATTCTTTCATAATATATTCTTCATGTTCTAATGATCTTTCTGGATGTGCTCCAACTTTATAAACTATAGATTGATCAATAAACTCATCATTAGAATTAAATTTTAATTTTTTAGATAATGTACCACATATTGCTTGGACACCTTTTCTTTTAAATACGTTAATAAAGGACCAATTATTATAATTTAAATGTAAATCATTAGAAATAATTGAATTGATAGATAAGTTAGTAGAAATATTCATTTGATGTAATTTATAATTTCTTTATATACGGAATTTTAAATTTTAAATAATTACTTTTATTTTGGTGATTATAAAAAAACTAATTATTTAAAATTATAATATATTTAATACTAATAAAAGCAATCAAATGGACTATCTTTATACAAAGATAATTGTAATTATAACTGCTATTTTATTTTGTATCTATATATATGCAAGATATGTTGATAAATATAGTGTAATTTATTATGAACGTAAAGTAAATTATTTTTATTATACACATAAATTAGCTATATTTTTATTTTTTATGTTATTGATTATCGGCTATGTATTTTATAGAATAGAAAAATCAAATAAAAAGGATAGAAAAATTATTAAAAATTATGGATTATTAATAGATATGTTATCTACAAAAGTACCTATAATTGGAGGAGATGAAAAATCAGAAAGAGAACAATTAGATATAATTAAACAAATTAAAGATAATTTAAAACCAAAATTAAAAGAGTTATATGAAGAAAGACAACAAGTACGTTTATGTAATATAAAAAATAGAAAAATACAATGTGAAATAAAATATGTAAATGTATTTACTGATGATCAACTTGAAGATGCAATTAATACAGAAATTAAATTTTTAGAATACACAACTTCAAATTATGCACTACGTAATGCATTAAAATCACAAAATTATAAACTTGCTATTGATATAATATTAGATCAATTAGAAGAACTTTATCCAAATATTACATTAAAACAACTTGGTGTAGCTTTATCTGATGCTGCTGTTGCTGGATTTAGAAATCAACATCCAGCTTTTGGACTTGGTAATTTATTTTCAAGAGCGAAATAATATGGGGAACAACGTTCCCCATATCCCCTCCTCAACATTATTTGATATTTATAAATATTCAAATTTGAAAATAATAAAAATATTAAAAAAACTAATACAAAAATAAATACTAAAATAAAAATGTACTAGTTTTTTTAAATAAATACTAAAATTTTAATTTATTTAAAAATTAAAATACAAGCATAAATTAAATATAAAAATATAAAAAATAAATGATAATGAGGAGGGGTATTGGGAACGTCGTTCCCCATACTAGAAGATTACAATATCATAATTATTCATATCTATTGGCATACAATTTGTAATAGATTGTTTCATAATAAAATTTCCAACTTTACTATCCTTTGGAAATAATATACGTTTCATACCTTGACTTGAAGCCCATTTACTCCATTCTTCTTTCGTTACATTATCAGATAAATTTGCTTCAGATGGTGTAACTTTAGTCCAGCACCAGTCATCAGCAGCATAATTATCTGTATAATAGTCGTCATAATAATATGCTGGTACATCATATAAATATGGATAACCATAACCTCCATATCCTCCCCATCCTCCATAATAATAATTATTATAAATTTTATTTCCTTTACCTCTGTGACCTCCACGTCCACCTCTACCACCTCTTCCACCCATCATACCTCCTCTTGCACCTCTTGCACCCATCATATCACCTCTTGCACCTCTTGCACCCATCATACCTCCTCTTGCACCCATCATACCTCCTCTTGCACCCATCA
>JACCDO011711988.1_pt1 | contig 98482 bp, 86 predicted proteins | sample 7446101 | NCBI WGS metagenome assembly JACCDO01 (sample SAMN15323440, study PRJNA562643) | freshwater metagenome | isolation source: river surface water | place: USA:Blue River Watershed | collected 2017-08-16
CTGATGCGTATATCGCAGGACGTGCACTTTGCCATTGGTGTCGCCAGGGTGATGAGTACATCGGACGCTCGCCGACAGTCGCGTGCGTGAAGTGCAATGTGAAGTACATCACCTACCACGGTCTGCCGGACGGTAAGTGTGCAATGTGCACTGTATCTAGCGTTGACGAGTCCAAGAATCCCAAGACTCAGCGTACCGTGACTTCTATCCGACGTGCAGCTGCGGTATTTGACGCGTTCGACTTCACTCAGATCTACGGATCGGTCGGTATTCAGAACCCAACTAAGGATCTGATCAAGGTTGGGCTGATCAAGGCTCATGAGACTCTTACGGTCAGCGATCCTATGCCAGCCGAATTCAAGGTTCAGCCGTATGACTCAATCCTGAATCGTATGGAGCTGTTTCTCAAGATGCTCGAGTATGCGAAGGGTCGTCGTGTTGACATGCCGGAGTGCGGACTTTGCTGTAGCGCAGTCAAGATGGATCAGATCGGACGCGCTTGTGGTCGCAAGGGCTGTGATCAGCGCATCTGCAACACGTGCGGTGATGCGTGGTATGGAGTTCTGAAGCCAGGAACTCTCATCCTTGAGCGTCATCTGGTATGCCCATTCTGTGCCCGCAAGCCTGACGCGCGTGTCATTCGCAGGTGGTGTCCAGGAGCCATCTGGTTCAGCGCTCAGGGCACACTTGACCCTGCTGAGTACCACGCATGGTGCGCAAGCTGCAATCGTGCCAAGTCGCTCGGTCCGCGTGCATGTGCTGCAGGTCAGCCTGAGCTGAACGGCTGGCGATGTGAGGATTGCCTTCGTCCTAAGTCTGCTTTGGACGATGCGGCAGACGCTCTTGTCAACTACAAGGACTGTCCTAGTTGCGGCATTGCTGTTGAGCGCACGTACGGATGCAATCATATTACATGCCGGTGCTCGGCTCACTGGTGCTTCGAGTGTACCACGCAATGTGATTCAGCAGACGCAACTTATGAGCACATGCGTAGTGTACATGGACGCATCTACGCGAACGAGGCTCCCTATTATGATAACGACGAGGACGCGGATGACTAGTTTAGTCTACGACTAGATTTTATTTTTTATTTTTTAAGTTATCCAAAAAATCGCATCCGCTCAAATAAATCTCTTCCATTTAAAAAGTGATTTTATAAGTAAGGATATAACGTACAAAGATATAAACGCACGAACTATAAATGGCTCACTTAATCATTGTTTTCAAGGGAATTGAGGATTGCAAAGAACTATCACCAGAGACTTTCACTGTAACACAGCAAGAATGGACTAAATACACAACTAAGGAATATCGTAAACACACGTTGCAACTACCAGGTTATTCTCGTGCAATTAGTATTCAAGAAGTGTTTTGCGCATGTCAAATACAAATGTATTCGAATGATGCGATAACCTATCTCACGGCGAACAAGGTCATGACATTTATCCGTCAATTTGCTGACAGTCAGAGGTCCCAATTGGATGATATGTATTATTGATTTGTATGCTACTCATCTGTCCATCAAAAACGATATTATTAATTTTATTTTTTATTTATGGATAATAATATATTTCTTTCGTTAAAATGGCATATCCTCCGCAGCAAGAAAGCTTTCTCGCCAGGAACAAGGTCGTGATTGGCGTTTTAGTCGTTCTGGTAATTTTATATATTATGAATAAGGATTCCGTTGATGCGTGGATCGCAGAAAAGAAAGCAAGTCAACCTCCTGCGAACACCCCAACCGGCGGTGTAACAACGCCCAACAATCCGGCTGTAACACAGCCTGCTCCTGGCACACCTGCCGTAGTTGGCAGCACAACTCCTGCGGTAACTCCTCTAGTTAAGATTATCGAAGTTACTAAGGATTCTAGTAATATGCAACAAGGAGGTGATAACAGTGACTGGCGTACGTTCCAGATTGGCGAAGTAAAAGTCTATACTGCAGCGGGTCTTCTGTCAGCAGCTGACTTCGAATCTGCGTCTTATACATCGGCAGGCGGTGCTGGTTATGCTCTATCATTCCCAGCTACCAATGCTTATGATGGCAACCCTGGTACATTCACCCATACAGACGGTAATGGCGGTAACGTTCATCAGCTGACACTAAAGCTTAAACAACTGCAGAAGGTTGTCAAGGTTGAAGTTCTTAACCGCACCGACTGCTGCCAGTCACGTCTTGCTGGTGCCGTCATCTCTCTTAAGTCATCCGGTGGCGAGGTTCTCAAGCAGCAGACTCTTACTGCCGGTAATGTTCAACTTGTTGTCGTCTAAAATTTAAAAAATAAAATTAGCCGATTTCACCTCGTTGAAGACGAGAATAATATTTTTTCATACAATAAATGACAATGTTCTGTATGAAACTAATCACGCTAGATGATATGTAAATCCAGTCATGAAGGAATACACCATAAGCTATGTACAATATATAGCTGAGGTTTTGTATAATTAGCATCCAAGTACTAATGTCGTCTGCTTTTTTTGATTTATAGATGTCTACAATCTGCGGTATGCGATAAATCAGACTGAGTACTAAAGCACCGACACCGACTACTTGCTGAATATTATCGTCAACCTTGACGTCGGTAAGTTCCCATTCCCTCCAAGACATTTTCTTTTCAGTTATTCATAATAAAATGTTACAAGGATTCAAATTTTATAAACTGATACATTGATGCCATGGTCGACTAGCTCTCTCTGAATAATTTTTTTGACTAAGTTCCAGTTGAGCTTGTCCAATCCGCATCCGATTCTTGGCATTGACAATCTATTAATTCCAAAGGCATTACACAACACGGCTAGCTCTTGCAATGTTTGTCTTAGACTTTCCATGGTAGGTTTATCATAATAATGTTCCTTAGTAATGAGATAGAATATTTTTCGCTCACCGTCAGTGAGATAAGCAACGCAACCTACATCTTTTTGTTGATCGCGTAGTTCGTCGACCTTACCGAACCTATTCTTGAAGCCTACGGCGATGCCCTTGCCCATTCGTAAATCTCTGCTTACACAATGAACAAGTGAATCTTTTGATTCGAATAGGTCACCCTCGATTTCCGATAATTCTAAATTTGAAGTGTCCATAGAGTAAATAAACAGATTGATAAGATGGAGGGAATATTATCCAAGTTAGACGTATATACTAAACAATGGGCTTCAAATTTAACAGAAGATGATATTGCTAAGTTATTGCAAGCAGTGTACAAATTACCCGGTCTGCTTGAGACTCTGAAGTTTACTCCACATCCTATTATTAATTTGAATGTCGACGAGTCTACCGCTGATACACTATCTGAAAAAATAGAGAAAAGCCAAAAAGCTGCCGATATCGGCAAAGCAGGTGAAGTTAAATTCGCTGATATTTGCCAACGACTACCTGCTAATTATCATGTACAAGATACATCAAAGCAAGGCAAGAAGGGTGATTTTATTATTACCTACTCAGACGCTGGTGTAACGAAGAGATGCATGATCGATATTAAGAATTATTCATCAACAGTACCTAAGAAAGAGATAGACAAATTCTACGAAGATCTAACGTTTGGATCGTATGACGCGGGACTGATTATTTCATACAGATCTAAGTTTGTCGGTATTGCCGATCATGTATTCGTAGAAGAAACATGTCTGCCGTGCGGTAAGATTCCAGTCATGTACCTGGTAACTAGTGATGAAGAATTGATTCTTCAGTCAATACAGTTGCTTATTGCAAAGTCTGTTGTACATCAATCTAAGGATATCAATATTGATCGTATTGAATCTCTAATTGAAAGTATTAATGGAGCACTATCGAACTCGTCGGATGTGCGTAGACTGTTATCCGAGCTGCAAGTCAGCATAGCAAAAAGTATTCAGAAGTGTCAAGAGAATCTAGTTACTCATGAGGCGCATGTTAAGAAATCTCTTAGAGAAATGGGGTCTTGTGTATCTAAGGTACTAATCAATCGTATCTTACCGCATGTACCTAAGATTAATGCTCGTGACGATAATGCAGAGCCATCAATTGCTGGTAGCCCACATGAGAATCTTACGCCGGTAGTCGAAGAAAAATCCGAGACGCGAAATTCTGCGTATCGTCCGCCTCTACCACGTAAAGCATCGGTAAAGAATATACATCCAAGTCAAGTTCAAGAAGTAGAAGAAGTTGAAATTATCGTTGATACATCCGCCGATCAAGAAGCAGCGATGCAGAAGATTTGTAAGTCAGACCGTGCTGTATTCGCTGAATTGCTATCACTTGCATGGGATGATATAGATTACCCATTAAGCGGTAAAGTACTATGCGAGTTAACATCGACGAACTTACTTTTACGTATTAATGCACTTAAAACCAAGACGTCGGTGACAATGGATTTTCTCAATGAGATCGAAATCCCCGAAGCTGATCTTACACCGCTTACGCATAAGATTACAAAGGACGATTCCTTCATCTGCGTGCTAGACGACAATTTAATTGAGTTTATCAAAAAATATATGCATTTTGCGTAATCTTGCATTTTGCGTAATCTTGCATTTTGCGTAATTCTTTTGGAGATATTTAGAAGGCTCGTATAAGAACACCAGGAAAAGAATTAGGTGTGCGAATCTAAATACTTGTGAGCTAAAAACTTTAGATGTTCCAAACTGTGTAGTTTTCTTTTTTCATACGTGTCACGTGTTGCTTGTTTGATTGAGTTAATTGCATGAATATCCTGTGTATTACCTTTTGCGTCATAAAACCTGCTAAATTTTAATACATCAGGAAATGTTTCAAACTTACTAATAGATTTTGCCATGGGATTATCAAGTATATAGTAGTCAGTAACAACATCTTTTTTGCTTTCAGGTTCGCCAAGGTAATCTACAAAACATTTCTTCATAATTTTTGCAATAGGATATTCGTCAGCGATGATCTGTTTAGCATAGCCCTCATCTTTCATCAGCTGATTTATTTCCGTTGTAATGTAAGTTTCAGACATTCTATTAAGCTTCTCAAGTAGTTCGAAACATTTCTTATTTACAGGAAAATCCTGTTGTGAAAGCATCGCATTCAACCTAGCAGTGAACATATACAAATCCATGCATGTTAGCAGTTTAAAAGCGGCTGAAAAGTTATTCTTAAACATAACAACTAGCTCTTCTTTCTGTTTTGCCTTGTTTGGAAATAGCTGTAAATACCAATGCATAATGTTTTGGATCTCATTCGCCTCAAATGTATCATAGTCGCCTATTGGACGGAATGATTCTGGGATACTCGAGTCGACGAGATTTTCATGCATATTCGGATCGATTAACGCACGACTAAAATCGATCACACATGAAAAATATCCATTATTTGCAAATGTAAACTTGTGTTCTGAGTCGATCTCATAAATTACTTTAGCATTTGGCACGTCACAAGCGTATAAAAATCCTATTGTTGCATTGTTCAAGTGGAAATCACTATGAATCACGCCGAGTCTCTTATTAGCAACTAATAAATTATAACAAATTTCAAACATATATTTTGCAAACATATCGTAGTCATGGAAGGGCTTACCAATTTTTTGATCGTATATTTTTGATTTTTTAACGAGCTGAACCGTGTCCGCGACTGTCCGCCCGACAAATTCTGATGGAAAAGCTAAAGTTACATCAGACATAATGATTTCTTCAATTGAATAATTGATCGGCTCACGTATCTTATCATTTAGACGTTTGAACTTAGTACTAATCCATTGCTTGATATGTTCTGAGGACTTGTGCGATTTACCGAATTCAGTTGTCGCGAAATAGGTACTGCGCTGCGCCTCGTATAATAAATTGAGAATACCTTTAGCTAACTCGCTATGTTTCATTCGCTCATATTGAGATTTGTTATCGAATAATCCTTTATGAGATTTCTTAATTAAGAACCAATCGAGAGTTATCGGGAAACCCGGCGCAATTTGATTAATCACTAAGTCGTTACATTTATTCGCGATGAGGAATTCTCGCCACGGCTTGTACTGAATTTTCAAGGGGTACTGTACTTCACGCAGGTTTAGAGGGATCATTTTATATCCTAAAGGGATATAGCGGATTGACTTGCTGCCAAGAATAGGGTGTACTATATGACTAGTGCGTACTTTGAACAGTTCGATATCTTCCTCTTTGTATTTCTTAAGTAATTCTCTAATAAATTCAAGATCAACCTTTGAGTTATTAAATAGAATTTCTTTGAATGTAGCATTCATGTGTGATTCTGTAAGCCCTAGATGTTCATTGTAAATAGTGTGAAACCACGACAACACTAAGAAGCTCTGCGCAATCAAATTAGATTTAATCACGCGTTCGAGCTCAATATTATTTTCTGTTTCTCTACCGTGAAAATAACTGGCATAAATCGTCCATTGTCTACGCTCCATCGTCTTCATGACATACGCTTCAATCTCGTTCCAGATTTCAGGATAGTCCATCTTTGCCTTAATAAAATCGCTGTAGTTACTAAATCTATTACGATATTCACCATCACAGGACACAAAACTAGCAGACACGCTATAATGCTGTAGCACAATGTTACCGACACGCTGTTCTTTGAATAAGTTCTTTTCTAAACGTTCGGGCATATCACTGATATTTTCACAGAATAGAGTTGCGTAATTCACTTCCTTTCTGGTTTGGATATCATATAGCTTAAATACTACCGTATTGCCGTACAACATATTCGGCAGAACACCATACTTCATACTGGCGATATTAAAGATTCTCTTAAGCATTCCCTGATTATAGTCAGTTTTAGCAGTTGTAACTTTATGCACTTGTGCTGAATACGAATCTGCAAACCACTTAAAATACTGATCAAATGGAATTTGCTCAACAACCTTTTCCTGCTGCTTTTGCGCTTCGGACTTAATGTCCTTTTTGAACTTATCCATATCGGATATGAGATTTGGCTTTTTGTTACTCATTTTCGTCTGGAACTATATTTATGATTTTATATCTATGATTTTATATATTTTTAACAATGAGTCGTAAAGGCGCACAGGGTATGTTTGATTTGGATGTGATCATTAAGGATTTACCGACCGGCGAACCTGCTGATCGCTCCGTATCTCGCGTGTATGGTCGCGGATTAAAAAAGTCCAAGGCATCTAATGTATTAGATAACTATACTGAAGTACCTAAAGCGAAGATTGGCGAAATTCCAGTTGGTACTTATGTAAGATACGCGGATCTCGACGGCACTCTAAAGCCAGGGGGTGGAAAACTAAAATCGCTTGGCGTGAATGCAGAAGGCGTGCAGGTTATGAATTTAGGTAATTACAATATGGGCACAAAAAAGTATTATGCGTGGTCTGTTAAATTACCCGAAATCTCTGTAGTATACAAGAATAACAAGAGTGCCGAAACACATTCTACACCTGTGCAATCTACTATGCAGTCCAGTAATACGGGGCAATCCAGCATAGCTATTGAAAAAACACATGAGCCAGAAAAAATACTCACCGAAGAAGATCAAATTATGAATCAGTTAGGCAGTAAGATGTTATTCAATGATACAGATATGCTCAAGCAGAAGATTGATATGCTCGAGGCAGAAGTACAACGTATCGATGGTGATATGAAAAAAATATACATATTAGTAAAGCGGCTGTATAAGGCTGTATTTCAGGGACAGCAGCAAATTTAGAGCTATATAATTTAAAGCTCCGCTTCAGACGTAGCGTAATAGCTAACTTTAGGTATAGTTCCCATCATTGGCGGTTCAATTACAAAATACGAGGTGCCATTTGAAACGATCTGTATCTTACCAGGTTTATTGTAGTTTTTGTTTTTTGCCATTTTGTCAAAATCTAGACTAAGTTCTAGTTCGCGAATGGTATCAATTGACATATTCTGATATTCACTTACCATACATAGATCTAACTTTTTACGGTATGTACGGATGAATTTATCCGTAAGTGTTTGGTATTTCGACACGTTTGCCCAATGTAATTTTTTGATGAATTTTATAAGAAAGTCCTCAGATAAATGTTTCTGACGTCTGCATATAACTTGCCAATTCACAAAGTCATGGGCTAATGCAATAGTATCTTCTGTAAGCGGTTTACGAGAAGCAATAAGCCAATTAATTTGATTCAGTTTCTCTTTTGCTACCGCATATGTGATATTTTGATATTTGGCGATATCATTTGGCTTAAATTTGTTCCAGAATTTGAGTAACACATATTCTTCCAGTTTGACATGTTTTACCAGCCATTTAAAATCTATCATGGTGGGGAATACCAGCACAAATGGAGTATTGTAGTATTTACGTTTCATTCGCGGATTAAAGAATAAATTATTATGTTCGATAAGCTTATCTTTTACATCTATTAAATAGTTGATCTCTTTAGGCTTGCCGTTACGTAAGAATACTTCCCAATTGATATTATCTTTATGCTTAACCATCATAGGTCCAGACAGTTCCATTGTAGAGATTATGTCCCAATCTAAAATGTCAGCTAATACGTCAATCTGGTACTCATTAAACGGTATTTTATTAATTCTGTCCATATCTATGAAGGCTCCCATACGCCAGTTCAAGTCTTTGTTTGGCAATCCGAAATCGATAGGAACATATTTATTGAAATTAGTGTCGTCTGTTAATTTTTTTGGAGAATCTATAGATTCTATTATCTGAGACTCTGTTATCTGAGACTCTGTTATTTGAGCATCACTCGAGGCAAACATAGAAAAATCTATTAACCCAAAGCGATCTAGGTTTGTTTCATATTCTGGTTCATGATCTGAGTCATCCATATTTATTTCTAGTTCTGGGTCGTCCATGCTTTCTTCTTCAAAAAAAGTAATACTATATCTATTTTTATACGAAATTTTTATATGAAACCATACACGAACTATAAATTACAGGTTATCACCACGTGGCTCTACATTAGGTGGAGCTAGCCCCTGAGGAAGTACACCAGCCTTTGCTGCGTCTTGTGCTTCCTTAACGAAGGTTGGTGCTTCAGCTTGAGAGTAGATCTGTTCCTTAGTAAGTTCCAGACCACCCTTCGCGATACGCCAAACTGGAACTTCGATTGCATCTTCGGGGGTTTCCTCGTCAGCCATGTCACCGATGTACTTAGCACCCATCTTTGTCAAATCGGAGTTCTCCTCAACCCACTTCTTAAAGTTCTCAGAATCCGGACCAACCTCAGCAACGTTCTTAGCCTTCTCCTTCTCGACACGCTTAGCCATGAGATCCTGACCGAGACGTTCGTCACGCTCAATCTGCTTAACCATCTCCTCGAGAATAATAGTATTCTTATTGTAGAAGTTAACCGACTCACGTTGCTTCTTGAAGCTGTCGAAGAAGTTCCACTTTCCAGTTTCGACAGTAAACACTTCAGTGATGACTTCATCGGCGTGTTGCTTCTTAAATGCCTCAGCCTGTTCGCGAGACTTATACACTCCATATGGGTTAATAGCGAGTTCGTATTCGGGCTTTTCGCAGTACAAAGCCAGAACGGCATCACGTAGTTGTTCGTAGTTTTCGGTAAGATACATCTTGAAGCGTCCAAACATATCGTGCGGAGGAATCATGTTAGTTACTGTGGATACCACCGACTTATCAACAGGATGTTTCGGATCGAGCGGATTCGGATCTGTCTCAGCTACAGGAGTAGGAGGTGGCAGATCAACAGGAACTTCACGGATAATCTCGCGAATCTTACCGTCCTTAGACTTAATAGTGCGCTTGACCTTCTTTGTCTTAATGCCCTGAACAGAATCATGTAGTGCTTTGTCAGCGCGAAGAGCAGCATCCTTCTTGCATGCATGATTTACTGCGATACGGGCTGCCATGGTATCAAGAGGAGTACGCTCTGAATCCTTGTAATTCGGTCTGTATGCGCTTCGAACGTGCTCATCCGGGTTGAACTGAAACATCTCTTCGAGGAACTCCTTAACAATTTTGCGCTTCTCCATCCACTGTCTGTTAAATTCATAGTCCTGAATAGCTTTGGTATTACCTTTTTGAATGGCAAGCGCGGGAGTGTCAAGCAGTTGAGGATTATCCATGGCTTCATATACGGACACAACCGGCACGCCAGATGGCACCTTCCATTCATCGCACATACGATTGAGATACCCGATGAATGCTGTAGTGATAAGCTTCTTCCAGTACTCGTGTGTAATCTGTGTAATAGAAAAGTTGAGGAATTCATTGGACCCAGCGATACTACGTCCATATGGATTGAGACGCTTACGCATTTCTAGAACCTTGTCCTGGTCCAGCTTAGAAAGATCCTCATTACTAAGCGCCTTCAAGTACAGATCGATGCGCTCAGCCGTAGTCATCTCGGGCGTTGGCGCAGACGCTGGATTGGCAGAAGGGGTAACCTGTGTCTGAGTATTCTCTACTGTGTCTACATCCTTACGAGTCTTGGACGACTTGCTTGACTTGCCAGACTTGGAAGCCTTGGATGACTTATCACCCGTCGATTTTTTAACGATGTTAGACATAGATGAAATTGTTAGTATATAATTTTATACTAGTCGAGTTTAGATTAAAAAGGATGACTTCGACAGTCGACAATATTTGCGCTAATATTAGCGCACGTTTTGATTCACTAATGGAAATATTTAAAATTTACAGTCAGTATGATTTGGACCCAGACGATGACGATCAAGTGTCTCAGGCAATTGTTAATTTATGTAAACTACAGGATTTATACAATTCTGAAACATTACTAGTGCTGACCAATTTTTATAGTTCCACATCAGACGAATCTAAGAAAGCAGCTCATACAGACTTTGTTAAAATTTTCCATGCTAATAATATTATTGGAGAATTAGACAGACTGTATAATCTAACTCAACGGCTTAAGAAGATATATAAATTAGAAGAGCCTTCTTTGGCTGAGTTGACCAAGACATATGAAATATCCATTATTGATGAATCATTTACAAACACCAAAGCAGATATTTGTACTAAATGTAAAATTCCGTACGAGATAGAAGAGAAAACTGCCGAGTATGTTTGTATGCAATGCGGCAGACTAGAAAAGTTATCGGGTGTCGTTTTTGAAGATGAGCAGTTTTATTACCAGGAAGGGCAGCGAACTAAACATGGTAAATATGATCCAATTAAACATGCCAAGTGCTGGTTAGAACGTATACAAGCTAGAGAAATGACAGAAATCCCGAAAGATGTGTTGAATGCAGTAAAAGCATGCATTAAGCGCGATCAGCTTTGGCTCGATCGTATTTCGTGCGAAACTATCAGAAAATATCTCAAGCAACTTAAGAAAACTGGATACAACGATCACGTGCCGCTAATAAGAAAGTTAATCACCGGTATTGAGCCGGATCAATTAACAGAACATGAGACCCAACTTGTATATATGTATTTTGGAATTGTTCTGCAAGTTTACACGACTATCAAAAACGATCCTAACTGCCCATATCATCCATTCTTCTTATACAAAATTATCGAACAGATATTAAGTAAACCGAAGGATGCTAAGCGTAGAAAAAATATCCTAAGCTGTATTCATTTGCAGGCTAGAGCAACTCTGGTTGTAAATGATCGTTTATGGTTCTCGATTTGCGACCATGTGCCAGAGTTTAATAAGATTCCTACTGATCAGCATAAAAAGTAAATGATTTATAAGTAGTCTATGCTTTCGAACCATAACAACAAAAATGAATTTTTTTCATTGTTAAATACAAAACAGAGTTAGCTTATAATAATTGATGCTGATTGTTGGAAATTTTGCTAAGCCCGTGCGGTAAAAATGTACACTTATTACGAGGATGGTACTATGTACGGCGTACACTTTGCCTGGTTCAAAGCTGAAGGTCGTAGTTTGCATGAAGTAGCCACCATGTACCAGCGTAAACAATTGTCTAAAAAGAACACCAAGTATATTCATAATAGCTTGTTGGTTTGCTTTGTGAATGTAGAAGAGTACCCTTTAAAGCTAGGGGAGAAGTATTTCTTACATGTAACGGAGGGTTCGTGTGAAGGATCTCCACATTTGATGTTAGCATTTAGGGAAGACGAGTACATGTCTAGACTCTGGCGTATGCCTGTAGACCAGATAAAAGATAGTACGTGGAGAGATTTGATGCCAAAGCCAAAACAACCCAAGTACATGTTTGTTCTTGCTGACGACAACAAACCAGGTCTCCGTCCGCAAAAGTACAAGAAGATTTTGATAGACATTGAAAAAAATACCGATAAGCCTGACTCTCCAATTCGAGAAATACCCTGCATAGACGAAATTGCTGAGTTTGGTGAGGATGAAAAGAATGTCACACCAGAACCGTCAACTCCATCTGAGAATGAGTCTAACGGATATAATGATGAAATCGACTTAGAATACTATGATGATGAACAGACTCTGCCTAAGTTTTCAGACGACCCATATGTAAATGATATGCTGACGCCCGCCAAAAAAAATTACGCGGCGGATAATGGAGATTTGCAGTAATTTTTATTTTTTCACAATCGTCAGAGTTACATAACAATCATAAAAACTCTGCTGCATATTAGTTGTGTAATAAATTACATGGGTGTCGCATACATCATTGAAAGTCTTAATCGCGTATCGGAATTGTTCGTAGTATTTAGAATTGAACCATATAATAGTCATATCCGACCGATGATTGATTGCAATGTTCGGCTGCCATTTGAACAAGAACTTAAACAAGCGACTCTCGATTGGATCGTTCGTAGTAAGCGCGGACATCTGCGAACATAGGTCGTCGATGTTTTTTTCATCAGCCGACTTATAATTTATTTCCATATCTACGTCAGAGCTACTCGTAGAATCCATGTCCATTTTTATCTAAGCTTTATATTTCAGCTTATAAATTCATTTTTACTTTTCTTTTCTACTTCAAAAAATATCCCCTTACTTATGAATTAAGAACCATGTTATATAAAGTATCATGTAAGTTAGCAGCATCCTCTGAATCCTTACGCAGAATATCACCAAAGTCCGCCTGTGTCCGACGCCCACCATATGAGTCCTTCTTATGAGTCTTGCGAGCTCCGGGCAATGCGAACTCATCCATGTCGGCATCATTAACAGTATCGGTAACAGTTTGACCACGCATTTTTCTAGTGTGAGCCTTGCGAGCCTGAGTAGTACGAGAATTTTTAGCGTAACGTTCAAAATCGACAGAAGTGTGAGGATTATAGTTCTCGCTTGGCTTAATGCCACCATAGGTCTTAGTTTCTTTTTGATCTTCAACATCGCGAGTATCGAGACCCTCACGTGCTAATGTATTCTGGGTATGCTTTACGCTTGCGGGACGATTCTTACTTTCTTTGTACAGACCGTAATCCGCCGCGGATTTCTTCACCGCTTGACGTAGATCCTTCGATCGCTGCGGACCTAATTCGCGATTCGATTGCTGCATAGAATTAGCAATATCATGATTAATTACGCCAGCATTAAGTAGATCGCGTACATCACCGTCGAACTTAGCATGCCGAACTATCTGTTTACCTTCGAAGAACTCCTGGTTAGCCGATTTTGCCTGAGTCGCAGACGTCATGCCAATCATGATCATTTTGTAAAGATCCTCAGGGTTAATTCGAAGTTGCATTTCGCGCAACATGGTAACCTGAGAATCGTCATAATCGGTACCTTGTGCGGTCATCTGCTTTGTTGCTCGTTGCCCCTCAAGATCTAAAATCATCATAGCTAGTCCGCGATTCACCATCTGCCCGTTGATTTCGATCGGAATTTGATGATCTAAGTAGGAATTGTAGCGGTTAGTATTCCATGCGTTATAGTCGACATCCATTGTAGGACGGATGATACCGTATTTAGATGTCTTAACACGATGATCTGGCGCCGTATGTCTAAGCATAGCAGCTGTGCGATTTGACAACACATTTACTGGATCTTGACGTAGAGATTGTACCGCTTCGGCAAGATTGACTATTGTACCATCGGTGGTCACCATTGCAACTGAACTACGGTCACCACGAGTAGCCGCAGAACCATTATGCCATGAATCCATAGACTCGTCGAAGTTCTTCCAACGGTCCTTAAACTGTTGTTGTGCGCCCCGAATTAATGCAACCATCTGAACTGGGTTAATGCCAGTTTCTGGTACTGAGTGATCGTCGTCGTTATAGAACTTGACAAATTTAGCACGTGCTTCACGCTGCGCACGAGCGGCAGCCATATCGGGACCTGTCTGAGTACCGCGCGGGTCACGTTCCATAAACTCATGATCTAGGAATGTGCCATCCGGCAGATACGGTTCTTCTTCACTGCGAGCACCGGTATAACGTAAGGATAGCCTCTCACGCGAACCAAACCCACTACCACGATCGTTAGGGTCACGAGTTTGGTCCGACTCGAAGAATGGAGCATCAGGTCGGAAATCTACCAATTGTTTACGGATATATTTTTCGTACTGATCCGGGTCCTCCCGCAGATCCGTTTGCTGGATCTTACGTAAATATTCGTCATACGGGATAGTTCCCGCCTGTCCCTGTAATGTATAGCTTCGCGACATATTAAGTATATCTTATTTCCCTATCAAATTTTGAAATTAAATTTATGTATTAAAGCGATAAGTTTATATTTGTATAATATCTATCAATCATGTCTAAGACATTGGCAACCAGCTACTTTATGCAATCGCATGCAAACGCTGATTCAGCCCGTAAGGAGCTTTATCAGCAGGGAATCAAGACATCTTATAACGAAGATGTAATGATTTTTAGTACTCTACATACAGCACGCAGCGCTCTTCAGAATCCCTATATCCAAGAGTGTAATGGTCTTGTTCTAGAACAGAAGAGTTGGCGTCCTCTCGTAGTTCCGCCCCGGACTCTGCGTAACAACATTGACACAGACGCGTCTAATAGATTTTTGCACCAGGGTTTGTATCATATTTATAAGGTGCAAGATGGAACATGTTTTAATCTTTACTACTATAACGGCAAGTGGGTGATGTCCACGGCTCGTGGTCACAGTATGAATGATGTTAAGTGGTCTGGTGAGCAGACATATCAGTCGATTGTGTCAGAGTGTCTCGAGAAGATTGGTCTTACTTGGGATACATTTACATCACAACTCAATCAAAAGCATTGCTACTCATTCGGATTCCGCCATCCTCTAATGCAGAAATTCCGTGAAGGTGCAGCTCAGGATATTTATCGTCTGTGGTTTATCCAATCAGTGTGTCTTGATGAAAACGATGCGCAATATCTATGGTCGTCAGATGCCTGCCCAATTGCGATTATTCCATCTCAGGAAGTGTATCCAACCACTGTCGGTAATTTCCGCGAGCTGTACAAGAAAGCAAGCAGCGCGCTGCAGGATTTTACTGACACAAAGGAAGTATGCTACGGCTTTATTCTGCGATCGGTAAATGTCGAACAAACCGGCGAGCACAGCGATTTGTTTATCGAGAGTGCCTTAATGCGTACGATTCGTAAGATTTGGTATGAGAATAATCTTATCGATCAATGTCATAAAAATGGGTGGAATAAGAATCTAGCCATTACTCTGCATGCTTATCTCGATTCTACAAACTACGAAGTATTTAGGACTCTGTTCCCAGAATATGCCACAGAGATGGAAGTGTATGGAGAATTTATTCAACAGGTCGTGAATGAGATGGTTCTTAAGGGACCAGCTGCTAATGAACAAAAAAATACTGAAAAAAAAAATACTGAGTCAGTCGTAAGTAAGGTAGCCAATACTATGCTACAACTGTTTAAGGAAAGTAATCGGCTGGACGTCAAGAATACCCATGCGGATGAGCTACAGCGAATTTACTTTGCATACGTGTGCCATGTAGAATCGCTCGAAGTTCTGCTGACATGTGCGTCAGCCGAGTTGAGTACTCTTGTACAAGAAGCGTATACTACTCAAAATACTACTCAGGATGTAGCTCAACCATAAATAGAACCGTCTTTCTTAAGAATTTCAGAACTAGATAAATCAAACTGATAAGCATCGGCAGAAACCGGCTTATTTTTTTCGGGATACGCATTACGCGGCAGACTTGCTTTACCGGATATGTGCTTTTTAGTAGATAATAGATATGTTTCCGACCAGTTATTTTTTCCATAAAATTTTGGAGATTCTGGAAGAGTTGAAATATCGCTGACGAAGTCGGCATGTACAGCCTTGAATATAATGGGCAGAACTGATTGATCTGCGGTAAACATATTATTTACTAACAAATACATGAGTACTCCGCATAATTGTACGATGTGTATGTCATTCAGGCTCTCTGCTAATAAATAACTTGTACTGGAATCTAATATTTCCAGTTGGTAGTCAGGCAGGTCAATCTCGATACGTTCCGGTAATTTATCAAGAATTGCCCGATACTTGCGCTTAGTTACATCCGGATGATCTGTATGAATCAAATCTACAAGTTTATCAGGTTCATCCGAATAAATTGTAATCTTTGATCCAATAGGCAGTTCAAGCAAAGTATTGGATTTATCAATGTCGATATTTAACTTAGTTTGTAAGTTTAATTTTTTAGACCAGTATGCGGCAGCTGGCAGACCGCCCAAACAATTCCCTTTAAGCCATTTAGTAGGTACCGAATATGATTGAGTTTTAATGGTATGACTCTCCAATAGCGGATATTTATCGGCGAGCATACAAAAGCGTTTGATATCTTTCGATATACGATCACCAAAGAAAGATTCGCGCGGTGGATTCTCAGCCATATAAATGATACTTCGCATTTGATCCATCATCTGATAGTGTGGATGCACACATGTAAAGCCCTGAAACTCAACTGTTTCTATTTTATTGTATAGGTCTAAAGGAACATATGTAATATCAGCAACTGCCATAAACTTATAGCGGACGCGCATTGTACTTGCGTGTAACGCACCAATCACGCTAATACCGTCGAACTGTTTCGCTAGAAGGTTACCTAAGTTATATGCATCTGTATGATAATCGGGCGAAATGAAATCATAGTCGATTTTGTCCTTAGTGTACAAGAATGATCCTTTTGCCTTGAGTGCAAAATCTATTTCCATACCACCGACTAATAGTCTCTTATTACGCTTGATGAAGTCCTCGACGATCTTGTAACATTGCTGCAGTTCGTCATGGAAGAAGTTCATAGAATCCTTATAGTCGTCTATTTCATCTGCGTAATCGTTTATAGACTTGACTTGTTTATCAAATTTCTGCATTTTTTATTAGACTTATATATATCAGTAGTTATATACTTCTCGTTATATACTTGTCAATATAAAAATGTCGAACACTGATAGTTGGGCAAAGCGTTCCGAATCGCATCGTTATTCGCAAGATGATCGAGCAAAGCAGTGGAAGTTTGAGAAGGAACTCGCCACAAAAGTAGAGCCATTTATTGACGACGCTAAACAAAATTCTCTAGTCGTCGGTAAGTTTAATCTAGATGCCGAGCCATGGCGGATGGCAGCTGTTGTGTCTTTTAGAAAGTACCAGCTTAAGATTCTAGAGAAAGCCTCTAAGGAAACCATGAATAACCCGGTTACAGGCAAGCCCATGGAAGTTACATACACAGAAATTACTCTTGTAAAACAAAAGCTTTCTAGAGTTAGTAAATAATTAGCGTATCGCACAATTATATTTTTTTCATTATATTATTCATGACGAATTGTACAGCAGAATATACTACCGCGCTAGGTCGTTATTGCGAGCGATCAAATTTCCAGCCTCCAGATCCCCGAGCAGACGGCATATTATATGCAACTAGAAATGAAATAGAAACAGCGGCTCATTATCAATGGCGAACTTTTGATAAGCCTGCTTATGAGCCATCGGGAGTTTTTTGGGGATATACAGGAGGTACTATAGCATCTGTTATATTATCAAATTTACTGTGCGTACCACCAATACTAGTGTCATATATGGCATATCCAAACCATGAGTATAAAACTAATAAGGAAATTCAGGAGATGGAACCTAACGATCGAGAGACTTATGAACAGATTAGCTCAAAAGCAAACATGTGGTTTTGGGGAACATATATAGTATTTATAATCGTGTCCATCGTTCTATTGGTAATGTCCATCATGACATTTAAGTCTGGAGAGAAGGATCACGACGCACAATATGACGACTCAAATAGACCGGAGCCTCCATTATTTGAGCCTCGTAGATAAATTATCCTTATAAAGCAGAAATAGAATTTATATTATAATGGAAATCATTGTTGACGATCGTGAAAAGGCTATTGTGCCGTACTTAGCGGCATATGCGAGTAAAACATCGATTGACTATAAAGTTCAGCGTAATGAAGTCGGGGATTACGCTATCACTTACCAGGGGTATATTTTAATGATTATTGAGCGTAAAACATGGAACGATCTGTCTGCTAGTTTCCGCGACGGGCGTAAGGAGAATGTACAGAAATTACTCGAATTACGTAATCGTACTGGATGTCAGATCGCGTACTTGATCGAAGGACCGGCTTACCCACAACTTACACAGCTATTCGGCAGAATACCAGTGCGAGCATTACGTGCCCATTTAGATCACCTGGCGATCCGCGACGGCATTCATATGATTTATTCTAAGGATGAGGATTACACTGCTATGCGCTTATTTGAACTTGCAGGCAATTATTTAAGCCTAAAGGAAACCATCAAAGAAATTGACAACCTCGTTTTAGGTGGTGATGCACAGGACAATACCGATGAACTGCAAACTGATATGGGAGTGGAGATAAGCCTTAATGAACAAATACTTATGTGCTTGCCGTCCGTCGGTAGTTTGGTATCAACCGTGCTCGCTGAAAACGGAGTAACTCTTGCAGGACTATACCATCAGAAATTTACAGCCTCTGAGCTCGCGAGGCTCAAATATCCAAGTGGCTCGACGATCGGGCTTGATCGCGGACGAAAACTTGCAGAGGGGACTAAGAAATTAATTGACTCTTCTGCTAAATCATCAATTAAAGTACATGTACGTATATTGTCTACGGTACCGCTTATTTCTAAGAAGACCGCAGAGACTATCTTATCACAGACGACTTTAGCGTTAATTTTGAATGGATCTATCGACGCAGACCTACTTGCCAATATTGAGAAGTCAGCAAAGGCAAAGGTCGGACCGAAAGCCGCGAATAATATTTTGCAGCATTTGGCAGTCGGCGATGTGAAGAATATTACGGATGTGAAGAATGCCGCGGATGAAGACCATAAAGATCTCGAAGAAAATAATACCCCAAAAAAACCAATTCTCGCTAATCGACCTAAAAAAAATATAGAAACATAAATATAACTTTATAGATGCCGATTGATTTAGGTTCAAGTATGAAAAGCGCGTCCGAATGGGCGTTTGGAAGCGCATTACTAAATAGTATATTAAGTAGCTCGATATTTGTAGCTATCGTGATTGCGTTACTGATGATGCTGATCGTGATGTTTATGTATCCGGCGAAATCGGGTACTCCTTTCACTATAGTAGCTAAAATGTTCGTGTATATGTTTTTCGGCACATTGCTAGTAATCTTCTTACATGACGGAGTTGTTAAATATATGATGGAAGAGAACTTCTCAGCAAGAGATGCAGAGGCTTTCATGCAAAACACAACTATGCAGGGAAGAACAATGGATCCATCGTATGCAGATATGTATAGACCTATAGCTCCACAGTATGTAGCTCCACCGCCAGTTGTGCAAACACCTCTGCCGCCGGTTGTACAACAGCCGCCCGCGTTTGTAGCCAGCGATACTGTAACTGGTGGTGGACGCTGGTCTGCGGAACATCCTAATCGCTCTATACAACGTAATCCTTATTCATAAACTCATAAAATATACAGAGCATCCTTGTACAGCATAAGATGCTCGTCGTTAGTCATCTGCAATAGTTTAGGTATAGACTTGATAACAAACACATTATATTCTTTAGTACACATCGCTGCATACCATTCATCTGCTTGTTTTTTGTTGGATTCTAAGTCATCATACATTCGATCGGATAAAAACCAGATAAATTTGGTGTCCTTACGATATACTCCGATTGCGTACATAATTCATATAGAGATAATTAAAAAGTATTTATATAACTAATCAATCATGCTTTGGTATCATACTAAGCAATATGTACATACTGTGGACGCGGTTTTAATGACTATCATTGAACAATGCAAACTGGTAGATAAAGTACGCATCGCCATGTTTGTAACGTGGCTATGGGCTCTATTCGGACTTTACACAGCGAAGGCTTTTGAATCCTTCTTTAGATTACTATTAAAAATGCCGGACAACTGGCTTGTGTCTGTGCAGCCCGTAAATGGTGTAAAGATTGTGTCGGCACATGATGGTCAACGGGATATTACTAATAAGTTCAAGTTATTCTTAAAATTCTACTGGGAACAGGATGAGGACAATACTGACTTATCTAATGGCGGCTTCAGTTTCGCGAGTCTGCAGCGACTTCTAAACTGCAGTATGCTATATTGCAGTTATTTGCTCACTGATAAGGATGGTTCTGTAGATCCTGAACGATTCTGGCAGAACATGAATAGGTTTTTAGTGTCTCTAAAGGAGTCAAACCCTGACACATGTGTAAAATACACTACGGCAGACATGCAGACTAGTGAAGAAGTACCATTTGGTACTGTAAGATTTAATGGCAAACAACGTAAGCGTAAGACAAAGCATACTAACGATCAAACTAAGCAGGATATTCTTGCTTTCATTAATTCTCGGATCACTGATGCGGATGACGACAAAGGGATAAATCCAGATACGCAAACCATGCAAGAAACTGTACTTGACCCTCTTACGTAAGCCTTTTAAAAAAATGACTATTTTTTTTCTATATACCGAGTTGTAACGGCTTTACAACACTAGCTTAGATGGCTGCCGAGTCTTCTGACCGAAACATCCTAGACATCTTCAGCGTAGACACTCTTTGTGTAGTTCTTTCATTTCTGGACATTCTTGATGACCACACTATCTTCGAGCTGATTCGCGATCCAGATGTTCGCAAGCATTTGCTCAAGGTGTGGAAGGCAAACACCAAGTATACCACGACTGTCGAGGATGTGTACGTCGGCAAGCAACTCGTAACGTATCGGGTCAACGGCAAGATTCATCGCACAAGTGGACCTGCCATTCATGAGCTGCCCGATCGAAAGATGTTCTACGAGTTCTATTTTAACGATCAGCTGCATTGTGACAATGGTCCTGCAGTCGTTGATTATCGGTATGCAGGTGTCGTCGAGCGATACTATAAGCGCGGCGTTCTGCACAGAATCGGCGGACCTGCTGTGTACTATGTCAGTCCGACGTTTCGATCTATGGAGCGTACCGAGGAATATTGGGTCGGGGGCGTCAAGCATCGTCCTATGTCAGAGGGACCGGCGATCGTGGATGCGGATGATGACAAGTATGAGTTTTGGGAGCACGGAGTGCAGGTTTTCCCGCATGGTTCAAATAAGTGAGTAGCTTTTTATTATTTTTTTTGGAAATAAAACCCCACAAACAAAACAAATATAAAAACAAACATACGTAAGTAATATACTCGATATAATGGACGACTCAAAAACTATTTATACAGCTGAGGGCGATCCCATACCTTGGTTACCCAAAGATGTGAACAACCATCTAGACAAAACTACGCTTATTTTCGGCGGTACAGGCTCGGGGAAAACAACAATCATCGAGGAAATTCTCTATCTGTTAAAAGACTATGTTCCCAATTTCATGGTTATCGCTCCTCGAACATCCGATGCTGCATATCGGCGCAAGTTGCCAGCGCGATGTATCAAGGAAGATTTCACTAAAGAACGTTTGCAAAAATTATGGGACCGGCAATATTACGCGACACAGTTATACAACATCGCCAACGACATTAATATCTTAGAACAATTGTTTCGTATGGCTCCTGATCGTGAAAGCATTGTTATGATTGAGGCAATCAAGCGTAAGGCTGCTGACATGCTAAAAACAATTGATATATCGCCCAATCTGGATTTCGGACAAAAGAAGGCACAGAAAACCGCGATCGAGGAACTCCAAATAAAGAAAGTAAAGATTATTTATCGTGATGCTGTTCGTAAAAACAAGCACATCATCGAACGTAATCCAGATTTGACATCGCAGCAACGTATTGCAGTCGAATATCTTGACTTCAATCCTAGGCTATGCTTGATCATCGACGACAGTTCTGAGAAGTTTCAGGTGTGGATGAAGTTCTTTAAGAAGAATGAGATCAACCCCGTTGAATCAATCTTCTACAAAAATCGATGGAATTTCTTAACTTTGGTCTTTGCAGCGCATGACGACAAACTGGTGAATACCGAATTCCGCAAAAACTCACGTGTCACCATTTATACAAACAGCCAGGCGCTTGTTACGTCGATTAATCGAACTGGTAATGGTTTCACCCCTAAAGAGAGAAAGGAAGCAACTCGATATGCAACGAAAGTTTTTGGCGGCGAAGACGCAAAGTCGGGCGTGAAAACACACCAAAAGCTATGCTATGTTCGCGAAGATACACATCCATTCAAATATCTTATAGCTAATGTGTATCCCGATTTTACATTGGGTTGCACACCGCTACGGTCTATGATATCGAAGATGCCCAAAAAAGACGATAATCTTGCAGCTAATCCATTTGTAAAGGATATGATTAAAAAAGAAAAGAATAAGTTTTCCTTCTGATGAAATGAGACACTCCTTTCAACCCCAGCATGTACTATATACGCAGATAAAATATGCAGTACCTTTCACTCATTCTCCCAAACATCGTCCGCGTTTTCTACGTCGAATGCCTCATGTGAAATTTCATTTTCATAAGTTTCAACAGCGTTTTCATCGTCGCGGTCAGATGCATCAGATTGATTTCGTCCGGCATATTCATCGCCGGATACACCAACTTCATCTTCGCTGTTATCTTCAAACGCGGTAATTGCGATCTTGGCAAACACAGGTTCTGGCTTGCTGATGAATTTTTCTTTACCAATGATTAGATCGGTAAAGTGTTTGATGAGTGCTTTCGCCATAGGCTTGTATTTGTCATGAGTGTCGGAATTCAGTCGTATCATAATGTCGGCGAGATACTCCTGTAAAAAGTTGGTGTAGTTTTCTACAGACAATGTAACAGAATACTTCGCATCCAGGTCAGAAAAATCTGCAAAGTTCGGCATAGCCTCTATAAAGCCCTTGATCTCTATTTTTTTCTGAGCATCAAAGATATCCTTAAGTTCCAGAGGCATGTCCACTACATTCTCATGATTTAATAACATAGTGTAGTCTCGGATAACACTAAGAATGTGATTTTTTAAGCGTAGCGCTCGCGTTCTACTTGGCTCTGCAGTTTTACTAGGGTTGACTAGTGCATTCTCTAGATCTACAAACTTAATTTTTTCATAAAGACCTATGTTAGCGATTAAGTTATATTTAACGCCGGCTATTTGGCTCCATTCGGCTGTTTTCTTTAATGAATATTTGTATTCGTCCTGTTCTTTATTAGGAGACTGAACTCCTAAATTACGTTCCTCTGCAACCTGTGCTAATGTGCGAATTGCTAACGACTGCTTCTCACGTTGAACTTTCTGAAATGTAGCCTTAAATTTGTCGTAGTAAGATTTATCATTGGTCTTCACAAATCCCGTATCAAACTTACATTTCTCACATACATTATTCTGAATATCGTGTAAGCTACCTTTCGGGCATCTGGTTTCGTAATATTGATAGAATGCAAGAACATCATCGATATGCCCGAACATGCTTAGTAGACCCTTATCAGACATATTTAGCGATTTAGCGGATCTGATTAACTGTTTACACTTTTCGCATTTCTCGTCGGTAACTCGCAAATTAGCAAATTCGGCAAGTTTCGCTGTGTTATTAGTATTGAGCCATTCGACAACTTCTTTTTTTGATAGTTCGACCGTAGTCTTACCATTCGAATAAATGTACGAACCCGTCTTGTGTTGGTCGCCATTAGGGCAGAAATGCTTAGCTAAATCAATCCTACCAGGTGCAAAATTATTATGTTGGGCACGCTGGGTAAGTGGGATCTCAATATTAGGGCGTAATCGCTTTTTCGCCATATACATTCGTAGTCTAAACTGCACATCAAGGAGATCTTTGTATTTCTCGAAATATTCAGTTACCTGTACATGTCTTGGCACTCGACTTTTAGTGTATAGTAATTCTTGGTAGTATTCAAGCATGCTTAAGAATGACTTATAAGTGAATGAATCGAATTCTGGAATGTCTGACATAGACCATGCTTTTGGCGCCACTACTGTAGAGTACATATTTATGTCTTGCTTAATATCAGATAACACCTTAGAATCCTCTCGTCCCAGTAATAATTTGGTATCATTTAAGTCGTTTGGTTTACGACCGTCAGGCGCGAGCTTCTTCGCCAGATACACGTATCTATAAAACATATCGATATGAATGGGGTTTTCCGATGTCTGTCTTACAGTTTCATCATCCATTTGAATGGGCTTGGCGTGTTTTACAGCCCACGTGTATGCGTTCTTGATGAAAATCTGTTTGATAACGTCGGCGGACATGTTCGGCAGACGTGAAATGATAGTTTCTTTACTTAGGAAAATTAACTTCAACGCTGTAGTTAGATAGAACTTCTCGGCAATCTTAGCATCAGTCACCACCTTACCACCCTTAATATAGCGTAGTCTGCGCTTACGAGGTCCAGCAGCGATAGCCATCTGTTGCTTGACAGGCTTGGTAGTCTTAGGCGGTTCGAGATAGCCATGATCATCAGCATCAGAGTTATCCTCGACATCAGCCTCGGAATTATCTTCGGCGTCTAAGTCAGTCTTTTTTTGTGTATTTCGAGGTTCTAGATAGCCATCTGGAGACTTCTTGGTAAATTGCTTCTCGGCGGGTGGTTCACGGGCGAACATCATCTTACCTGGGTTTTGAAGCATTAGCGCGCATAAAGCTGCGTAGATATAAATTGCCGCGTATAAATTGAGAGTATCCTTTACCGTATCACCTAAATTAGTTTTACTGCGGTATAATTTAGATTCCTCCGTCGCTACCACTTCACGTAGCCCACTTGCTAATGAACTTACGAGAGGTTTCACCGGCATAGGTGTGATAAACCTAACATTTGTCGATACGATATACATCGCTTCTTTCCAAATCATCGTCTGCAGCGGACTTTCCTCTTGCATGCCACGATCGGCGCTGAATTTTAACGATGATGTGGTATCCGGCTCTACAAGTAGTTCGCCACATATTTTGCAGAAATATCCATTACCGGCGTTAGGTAATGAGAATTGTTCGATTAGATAATCTCGGATTTCTAATTGCGCGGTTGCCCTCCCGAAGTCAGCCAGTGATTTCTTCGCATAATGATATGAATGTGGGCACACACCGCCGGATAATAGTTCATTAGCGTTTAGTGTAGCAGCAGAATTTGACTTCTCGATAGATTTGAGTAAGTCGACTAACTCTTCGGATGTTTGATTTTGCATAGCACGTCGTAAATTGTTAAATAGCTTTCTGTTGGACTCGCCAGATTCGCTCGATTTAGATTCTAACTTAGCAAATTCGAGAGCAACGATTTTGTTCTGAGCTGCTGATAGCTCCATTAAGTCCGTAATACCAAACTTGTCAAATGCGATACTTTTCTTCTTAATGATCTCTAACTGTACCTTATGACTGATATTGACTTGTTTTTGGTATTCGACACGCTTCTTAATATGCTCCTTAAGAGCATTAAACTCCTTTTTGAATGAATCGGTATCAGTACCGACTGAAATGCCTAAATTGTAAAGCCTGGCGAGCTTATTAGCATCAAGCATAAATAGTACGTCATAATAGAAACTTGAGCCGAATTCTGAGTCTTGAGCCGTAGTAAGTTGCTTTAGTAAATCCTTAGAAAAATCTACGAACATTTCGGGCTTTTTTTGGGGTTTACTATTTTTTTGAGCGGTCGTCTTACTCACACTAGTTCCAACGCCAGAATCTAAATCAACCAGTACACCATTCAAAATCTGCCATTTGTATTCATTAGTGCCGATAACATCAGGAGTAACTAAATCGTACTTTAGTATCGGATAATGAATCTTGTAGTAACGCTCGATAAACTCTATATAAGCCAGTAACAAATCACATACCTGTAGAGCATGCACGTCTGACGTAAACATAACTTTATCTTCGCCAATATTTGGAAGACCCGGATGTGTGAATGATTCGCGCTGTTGTGTAAATTTCATACTTTGCAGATCAACTAACCCATACCTACCACTGAGCGCTAAATCCTTATCTGATACGTGGTCATAATGCACTAACGATCCTTTATTGAAATTCTTGATAAATAAAGACGGAACTTTAACGCCGACAACTTTAAATTGCTCATTAGACGGAATAGAAACTAGCCGATCCTTATAAATCGCAAGCATACGATCATCATTTTGTAATGATATAGAATATTTAGATTCACCAGTAGGGTCTAAAATAGGCATGCAGTATTGTATCGTGTACTTTAACATAATCGATGGTAATGTACTCGCCGGTCTCTGCGATGAACTATTAATTTCATCCATCTCATACATACTCCATATGTGATCCTTATCTATTCCTATAGATCTCTCGAGTTCTTCATATTCGAGTTGTTTCTGGGTCTTGTTGATTATAAATTCCTGCTCTGGAACCTCAAAAATGGTGATCTCCGCGGACATTTCAACTGTATATATTCTATAAGTTTTATTTTTACTTATAATTTACAGCTAAGTATTTTTTCCTAAACAGTTGCATATAATATTAGTATATCTACATCTACTGCTAATAAAATGGATAGTACCAATCAAAAATTGTTCAACCGTGCGTCGTATTCATCGACTACTATCTCTATATTTCAGATAGTCGGTGCGTACTTTATCGATGTGTACTATAATCACTTATACACGGAAGCCATTAAATTCAGGACCGATGGTAAGGTCGCATCGGTTACTGAGGGATACCGGCACGCAACATTTGCGTTTCTTAGCGCGATAGATAATAAGTCTAAGGCATACAAAGCCGAACATTACAACAAGCTACTGCAAGGTATCAACGAATACTTTATCACATGGACAAATTTCTCATCGCTCACACTAAGCGAGTGTATCGACAAGATTGTCCGTGAATTTGTGCCGGCTGATTATTTCGCTTCTCTTAACAAAGAACAAAAGAGAAATATTCTGAGGTCCGTTTTGATTGACTCTATTCGTGAGTTTACGAAAATTGTAGTTGGCGAATTCTTAGGTGCCATCATTGATAATCACGAGGAGGCTGCAAATATCGAGGCACTCAAGGAAAAAATGGTAGATGTTTTCATTATGAGACGTGAGACGATATTCCACAAATTCATCGACTGTCGATCTGGCGGTCAAATTGATGAAAAAGTTGATAAGCGCTTTGCCGACAAATTGCGCAATGAGGTAATTCGGCTGAATGGTATCAATGAAGGTCTCGTTAATACAAATAAGGGATTAACAGACGAGCTTGATACAGTGCGGGCATCGGCTGCTGAAATCGTATCGCGCTACAAGAAACTGAAGATGCGGTATGACGCGGTCACAGAAGAATATCGCATTAGCAAAGATAAGATCAATGATTTAGAAGAGTCTCTTAGATTGCGACGCGAATCGTCCGCGCCTAAGACAAGTGTTTTCGCTGATGATGACGAGCCGGAACTGTTTTCAATGGAGCCCACTACTGTATTCACTCCTGCAGCCACTCCTGCAGCCACTACTGTTCAGCCTAAAACCGGCGGACTCGACAAGCCTAATGCATCTCTGATGCAAGCCAATACAGTTCAGACTCAAGTACAAAATCAAGCACAAGCTCCAGTAAAGAAGCCTACGACTCAAGCCACGGCAGCCCAACGGAAACCCCCGACTCAAACTGTTGCACAGGCAAAAAAACCTGCGACACAATCTCAAACTCAGGCTCAAACGCAAGCAAAGAAGCCCGTAGCTCAGCCCCAGACAAAAAAACCAATCGCCGCAGTTCGTAAGCCTGCCATGCCTGAACCAGAAGAATCCGAGGAATCTGAATCCGAGGACGAGCCTGAAGAAGAGACCGCCGAACCAATTCAAGCACCAGCGCCTAAAAAGATTCCAGATGTATCTAAAGTATTCAAGAAGGAAGAAACTCTACCATCTGATAATGAGATGGACGCGGCTATCGCTAGCCATGTTGTTAACGAACCACCTCAGGATTTAGGTAAGCCGTCAAGCATTTCTGATATTTACTAAGAAAGGGTTTCCCTTTCGAACCCACGTCTAAAAAAGAAAACTGAATTATTTTTTTCTAGTATAATTTGAATTGGCAAAAAAGTTCGAAAGGGAAACCCTTTCAAGATGTCCCTCAAAATCGGAGTCGACTATGGAGGCGTATGCAGTATGCATGATGCAAAGCATGAAGATGAAACTTTCTCCGGAGAGGTCGGTATTAACATCGATGGCTGTCTTACCGCTCTTCATCAACTCAAGGCTATGGGACATACGTTAGTCCTCGTAAGTTTCTGCGGGGCACGCCGCGCGCGCGAGACACGTAAGTATTTTGCTACGCTTGGCGATCAGAATCCGTTTTCAGATATGTACTTTGTGAAGAAGCGGGGGTACAAGGGTGATGTATGTAAGAAGCTCGGGTTAGATATGCTAATCGATGATCGTCTCGACATTCTACAGAACATTAAGCCGACATGGACACTACATTTCGGTGGTCACCCATCTGATGCGGGATCCAAGTTTAAGCCTAAGTTCTATGCGAAGGATTGGGCTGCCGTTATGGCTCTGGCTGGTAATTTCCGCGCATTAGGCGTGCAACCTGATGCAAGTGTAGATCTTTCATCAAAGATTTATTAGTTTCTTTTTTCCAAGTTTCTAGCACTTTAAATGTGAATTTCCATTTAAACTTAATATGATCTGTAAGTTATTATACCACTACCGAATTTATAAATATGCCAGCTAGAACTACCAAAAGGACCTCAACAGCAAGAAATCCGCGTCAGAATGCAGATTCTGACGAATCCGGGTCTACAGCGGCTAGTCCTAGTGTTTTGGACGTTGATATTGAGTCTGAAATTGACCCATTGGAAGCCGATGTAAATTATAATATTCAGTCAGTGCAGTCGTCGGATTTAAGAGATCTTAATGATTTCTTTGCCGATGCAAAAATGATTAACCCACCTAACGATCCGACTACGAATATTATTAACAGACAGGCACTCAAGTGTTACAATGTGCCAGAGAAGAAGCTCCCAAGGATGTTTAAGCTTCTTGAGATTTGTCGGCGCAACAAACAAAGAATGATGTTCACAGAAAAACAACAGGACCCCTCTGGTATCATGTTAGATTTTGATATCTATCAGGATACAGAGGATGATCAAATCACAGATGAGAATCTCTATGTCCTGAGCCAGAAAATTATCGAACTATTGACAAAAATCCTAAACTTCAAAGATGCTAAAAAAGAGACATTTCACGTCGGTATTACCAGACGTCCGAAGATTACATTCAATGAGGAAAAAGACTGTTATAAGGATGGCTTTCATATGATTATTCCAAGTATCAAGGTATCAAAGGGCGTAAAAAGACTACTGATTAATAAGTTGTTAGAGAGTGAAGTTCTTGATCAGATTATGGCAGACGTTCAACCGGCAGATTTCAAGCTGAAGGGTGAACAATATGGACATAAGCATTTTCTCGATCAAATGTCGGCTGTTGTGCCGACGTTCTTTATTGGCTCAAGTACGAAGAAAGGACATGCTCCTTACGTTCTAACGCATATCTACGAAGTCACTGTTAATTTCGAGACTAAGTCGATTATGCTTGTGAAAAACGATTCACTAATGAAATCAAAAAGCTTCAATGTATGTCATGAGTTTTCACTGAACTACGAGTGTCCTAATGGAGTTATTAAGAAAGTCGCTTATGAACCCATTGACAAATTCTCTGGCGATATTCAAGAATTGGGTAAACCGACAAAAAACGAAGAAGAACTTGCCAAGAACTTCGGCGAACTCAATATTCATTCTATGCATGATGCTCAGCTTAAGGAGCTGCGCGACGTGCTGGATATTCTTTCGCCCGAAAGATATGAGAAATATGAACACTGGTATCCTGTACTGTGTGCACTAGCTAATGGGTCGCCATCCTACAAACCTCTTGCTGAATATTTCAGTCGTAAGTCTAAGAAATTCAGAATGGTAGACTTTGAGAAGTTTTGGACACAAGCACTTAAGGGACCTGCAAAGAATCGTAAAGGATTCTCAATTGGTAGTGTTTATCATTGGGCAAAGACCGACAACCCGGCTAAGTTTGATGAATTCCGTAAGGATACAGTGAGACAGGTTTTATACTCAATGGTGTACGAGTCATATAAGGAGGGTATTCTTAGTCACTCGGATATTGCTGATTTACTGTACCGGTTACTCAAATTCAAGTACGTAACTGATCGTCCCAAACAAGGCAAGAAGCGTATTTGGTATGAGTTTGTTGTCGAAGAAGATCAGCATATCGATGGCGAGTTGTTTAAGTGGAAGGCTTGGGAAGACGAACCTCCGGTGGGATTATCATTGTATATTTCAATGGTACTTCCTAAACTGTTTGAGAAAGTTTTAGCTAGTGTCAAGAAAAACTATGACAATTCATCAGGTGATATTTCTAAATACTACAAAAAAGTTCTAGACAACCTCAAAGCTACGATGCGAAAGCTCGGTGACAAAGCATTCAAGCGTAATGTGATTGATGAGGCGGCGCTGCGATTCTCGCAATGCGGTTTCTCTGATCAGCTTGACAAGGATCCTCTTGTACGTGGTGTGCAAAATGGTATTCTCAAGCTAGGCGATGGTCGCAAGTACGCTCAGCTCATCCAGGGTTATCACACGTACAAGGTATCTAAGTACACAGATGTTGCGTACGAGGCATTTAACCCATATGATAAGATTACCAAAACTATGATCATTGCTCTACGTAGCATGTTCCCTGATGATGAATCGGATACTTTTGAATTTACCATGTGTTTCTTAGCTAGTACGCTAGATGGCAATCCTAAGGAAAGCATGATTATGCTTATGGTAGGTAAGGGTTCGAACGGTAAGTCAGCATTGGTCGAGTTACACAAATCTGCGATTGGTGAGATTTACGGTGTTAAGATGCAAACTAGCTTCTTGACGTCAAAGAATACTGCTCCAGATTCAGCCACGCCGGCAATCATGCAACTTAAGGACGCAACATTTGCGTACTACTCAGAAACCAACAAACATGAGGTGCTTAATGCTGCCAGAATGAAGGAAATCACTGGTCAGGAAACACTAACTGGTCGTCGTCTAAATGAGAATCTTATTAACTTCAAGCCTAAATGCCATCATTTAGTGCTAAGTAATAACGATTTCGATATCATGTCGCATGACCATGGTACTTGGCGCAGAGTTATTTACAATCCACTAAAGATCAAGTTCGTCGATACAAACAACGAGCGTTTTGACGCGAGTGACCCATATCAGCGTATTGCGAACCCAGATATACAAGATAAGTGGCCCATGGAACCCGAGGTACAGAGTAGATATTTAGGATATATGGTCTGGATGCATTACTGGCTGTACCGTAAGTACCGTGGTAAAGTCAAGGCGGTACCTCATCCGCATATTCAATTCGAGACCGACAAGTACCGTATTAGACAGGATATTATCTCTGAATTCTTGGCGCAGCGTATGGTGAAGGTCGTTGATGAGACCGCTCAAACACCGCTGATCGACGAAGTGCAAAAGTATATTACGTGGTATGCCAAAAATCACGGTGGTATCCTGCCGGCAAAGGGAATTACTGAGCAGTTCCAGAATAGCCCAATCGGCAAATTCATCAAGAGTACTAAGAGAGGTTTATTCTTAGAGGGGCATCGATTTTTAGACGCGGGTGAAAGCCCCGAAGATGGTGAGGACTATGCGATGAAGGGAATCTTTGATTTAGAACTATCCCCTGATGCGGTAAAGAACGTTATTCGTGAGACTCCTGAGGAATATTATAACCGCATTTGTCGCGAATATGATGAGTTCAAGGTAAGTATGCAGAATGACAATCAATATGATGTTGATGTTCAAACAAGTCTATTCATGCGCGATGCTGAGGAGAACGATAGAAAAGCCTCACATGATACTGCTGAAGAAAGCAATGATGCGAGTATTGCTGGTATTCTCGGATCCGGATATGAAATTCCTAAACAATCATCGAGGGGTGATAATCTAGAAATCAATGGACGTATCCTAGCGAACGGTATTGTACTGAAATCACTTGCCGAGCCGACACATGCATACGGCGGACCCGTTTGTACGTTTGATGTTGCTGATTATGAGGGTTATTTACCGCTAGATGATGAAGAGGAAGTGATCGATGAAGAGCTAGAGAATGATATACATATCGCTCGCATGCGAGCTAACGATGCGGTTCTTAATTATCAATCAAAGAAAATTGCCAAACAGGTCGTGAAAGAACTCAGCAAAAAGAATGTATACATCGACCACGAAAGCAACGAGGAAGTCGAAGTGTTTGAAGATGACGATACAGAGTATTCTGTAAATGATATGCTTTAATCCTTTTATACTGACCTATTCTAAAAATTGATTATTTCTTTTTTGGTATACACCTGCAAAAATCTACAAGAACTATGAACTTGCGTGACCACATTTACGTTGCGTCTGGTAGTGCAGTAAAGAAAAATGCAGCGCAGCATACGTATGATAGAGTTACTTGTCTACCGGACACTAAGTCTGGAGTATCTGACCAACCGCTTACATATGAAGAAATCAAGCGCGGAGCTTACAATCGACTGGCGACCGCACATGGTGTATGCCCAGTAATCGCATATGAAAGCGGTATTATTCAGATTGGAGATACCTATCACGACTACACATGCTGTGTGTTACGTACAAATTTGGGTACATTCGAGCATTGGGTTAAGCATAATATTCGATCGGTTAAGATTTATGAATATTTTGCTAGTCCGCCGGACCAAATAATGAATGAGCCAAATGAAACATTTGGTCAATATGCATACCCAGATGAACATCAGGATTGGTACAAAGCAGATGGCGGTAACTTGTCGCGTGATGGCTTACTATCATTAGCAACTAAGGAACTACAAGCTATGTATGAGGCAAGAATGCGCAGTATGCCGATCACGGTAATTCCCGCACCACTTAAAAACTTTAAGAATGTGAAATTTATGGATCTGCAATACCCTTTGTCAAAACACCCTAACGAACTAAGCGAGACAGTTTATCGACTTGCGAATAATTTACTGTATAATGCAGTGGTTGTTCTGGATGCCCGCGGATTTTTGCTAGCAGGCGAATTTATGAGGAATAAGATTCCTGTTATTCTTGCCAGAAAACCAGGCAAGCTTCCAGACGAGGAATATTGCGTCGAATATAAGAAAGAATACGGTGTAGATCACCTAAGCATCGAGAAATCTGCTTTGTCGCGTAACGATCGTGTTCTCGTAATTGATGATGTTATTGCTACCGGCGGAACGATGCGTGCTGCGGAACAACTTGTTAAGTTAGCTGGCGCTGAAGTTGTCGCGTACATCGCGCCGTATGTACTTCGTAACGAAGATAATAGTTTGATGTGCGGCGATCTATCAAACAAAATACGATTCCTGTGCGATCAAAATCAAGCTAATCATGCGATGCATGCACAGCATTTCAATCAAAAAGTTATACTGTTCGATAACGAGAAAAAGACTAATGAATTGCGTATGATTTTTCCACCATCGATGTATGCATACGACAAATACAATCAGCATGTACCTATCCGATGGGGCAGATTCGCACGTAGTTCAAACATCTGGTTTAACCCAGATCATGTAAAAAACCAAGATGTTCTCGTGTTTATGGATCCTGCTAACGCGCAGGAATCATTCGACACTCTTCAACTGCTGTCTATTTTACATAGAAAGGATCCTTATCGAGTTCGAGTCGTGATTCCATTCCTAGAACATGGTACTCAGGATCGTGTTGAATACGACGGTGCTGGATGGCAATCGTTAGCCGGGGTGGACACTATTGCCAAAATTATGGAGAATTATCAAGTAATTACTTTCGATTTACACGCAGAACAAAGTCAATTCGCGTTTTACGATCTAAGATTCGCTAGTTTAGTTGCCGAATTGTGGAAGTTGTACTATAGTTTTAATAAGGACGTTGTCCCAGTGTTTCCGGACGACGGCGCCGCTAAACGGTTTGGAAAACTATGCAAAAATTACATCACATTTAGAAAGATCAGATCTGGGGATAAACGTATTGTATCTACTGACGCAGACATTCTGCCAAAGAAGTATGTCATTCTGGATGACATGGTACGCAGCGGTGGTACAATGAATGAAGTCGCAAAGTATTTACTTGCCAACGGCGCCACATCTGTAGATGCTCTATTTGCACATGCACCACTAGAACCTAACGCCGCGAAAAACATGGCTGTGTTTAATGATGTTTGGACTACTAACACATGTGTGAACTCCGCTCCGCATAGCTGGGTTAAGCTGGATATTTATGATTGGCTGATTAATAATGTGAATAGTATGTAAGAAAAGATTTCTTTAAAGTTTGATTCTTTTTTAGATATACAAGAGATAAATACAACAAATGCCAATATATTTGATAGAAAATTCAGATACGGCTATATGTTGCTCGGGAGATTCGGATATTATCACAGCTCTTGAGTTATTTCATCTCGATGACTATTTCAGTAATTCCACAGCAACGAAGGGAATAGTTGATATGCCATTTGGTAGTTTACATAGCGACACGAGAAGTAGATTACGTGAGTTTTTGCATATACCTAAAAAAGTTAAGCTGGTTATACCCTTGCCGTTCTGGTATTCTAGAGATAGAGGGTTAGCTTTGCCGATGGCTGCTATACCTTACCAATCTATTGCTATAACTATAAATTTTGCGAATATTAGTGAAATAGTTCAGGCAAATTAAAAAGTGAAATTATATGATCCATGTATTATTACAAAGAAGAAGAATCACTGTTCTATCTATAAAACATGGCTGCTAAGAACCCCGCGAAACGAATGAAGGCTATGATAGAGAATTATCTGGAGTCTCGAAAAGAGGGTCCAAAGTACGGCTACGAAATTCGACTTGTCGAACCAGAAAATTACGAACATTATTTCATTCTCGTTAAACCACTAGCAGGTGTGTATAAGGGTCAGAAGTATATCATGGAAATGAAGACTACATATGGACGCGATGCTGATCAGACATCATATCCAACAAATGCACCGTATGTTCATTTTATTACAAACATTTTCCATGTGAACATTAGTTCGAACGGCGGCTCGATTTGTTTGGATATTCTTAAGGATAAGGACAAATGGTCACCGCTTAACAGTTTTGACACAATTGTTCAAAACATTCTGCTGTTGTTTAACGAGCCGAACAATGCATCGCCCTATAACGGCGATGCATCTCGTGTATGGGTCGAGTGTGAGAAAAACTACAAAGCCGCAAAACGCTCGGGCATGAGCGTTCAGGAATGCGACGACCTCTACATGGAGTGTTTTGCTCCATTTATTCATGAGTCCAAACGTGTCATGCGGACAAATAACTTCAAGCAATATGCTAAGTGGTTTCCTGAACTTGACGACACATGTGCTGAATACAAGGAACGTGTTATCGCCGATGATGAGGAGCTTGCTACTCTCGAAGCTTCGTTCCAGCGCCTGAAGCTGAAGAATAAGCCCTCGACTGGTAGTGTTTCGGAAAGTACCCCAGAAACTCAAGCAACTTCAACGGAAGTTCCAAAGGAAGTTCCAAAGGAAGACCCAAAAAAGAAAAATCGATGGGCTAAGTATCAAAAGGGCTAAATTTAGACGACCAGGCGTGTGTATCTACGCATTGATTTAAAAGTTTTCTTTTTTTGGTCTTCTTTTCCTTTCTGGCTACTATCAGAATCATCAAGAAGATCAGTAGAAGAATTAGTAGAAATGGAAAGTTCTTGCACAATCAACGCTGTAATAGCATCATCCGTAGTAGCTACAGGCGCCACATACGGTTTACGCTTAGCATAGATGATCTTCGATGCTTTCTTTGCAGGAGGATTTAAATTATAGATATCCTCACGCCACTCGGACTTCAGCGGAATGCGATGCTTGGCAAAGATATGCACAAATCTACGATAGAACTTGCAAAGCATAGTGTAATACTTTACAAATGTTGTCTTCGAAATATCGCATTCTTTCTCGATACGTTCTTTGTCGATACTTTTGCGAAGGGAAGGAATACGGTCGATCAGCATATAGATTGTGCCAATACATTTAGTATTACTCTTCGAATCGTACTGTACGTGAAGACGATCATCATCCGCCTGATGAATCATATCAAGAACAAACTGTTTGTAAATCGTGGGAATTTTAAGTAGCTCGAAATAGCGATTTACATAGCTAGAGATAGCGTCGATCTTTGCCGGAATTGTGATAATGCCACGCTCGTTAAGATCGCGTAAGTGGCGATCGCCCGCTGAAAGGAACTTCTCAGCGATACCTACGATCTTTGCGATCTCGGTCGGCGTGCGCGAAATGCCATTCATATGGCATGCGTAGTATAGGCAGGCGCCCTGTACTCCCTTCTTCACATCCTTGCGGAAGACATAATTGTGTTCCTTGATAGTTGCAAACATTTCATTAGCCTCCTCAATAACATTCTTAGGTAGCTGATTATTGGAACTTTGAGAATTCCAATTATGCATCTCCTTAAGAGTGGTCATTTTACGGTAGCGGGTGTAGTCGGCACAATTCTTCAGTAGATTGCGATTAAGCCCGTAGGCACCCTTACCAACGATCTTCATTGAGATAAATCCCTTGTCGTTGACGTTCGCGTCCTGTGAAGTCGTAGTCGATTCGTCTTCATTAGTCGATACAACTACGCCTTGGATCTCTAGCCCGCACTTTTGACAGATCATAACATTGTCCCTAGTGCGTAGAATGCCGCCGCATGAGTAACAACTTGCTTGTTGCGGTTTCGTCGCCTGTGTCGGATCAATGTTGTCCATACGTGCCTGTAGTTGTTCTAGCGCTTCAACTGCAGAAATCGAATAGATCGCAGCGTATGCTAAAGTGTCTGTCGAAACCGACTCTTCTGAGACAGTATTAAGTTGTGTAAACATATCATCCCATTGGGAGTCTGTTTTTTCGGGAGTTGATGATCCCATGTTTAAGTTGGTATCTATTGCTGTTTCTTTTGTTTTTTTGGTGGTAGGAGTTGTGAGAGTTTTCGTTGTTTTTTTGGTGGCAGGAGTTGTGAGAGTTTTCGTTGTTTTTTTGGTGGCAGGAGTTGTGAGAGTTTTCGTTTTTACTTTCGTTGGAGTTTCTAAAGTTGGGTAAACAGCAGGAATATGGGTAACTGTTAAGGTCTCCATTTTCCGTTAAAGATAGTTTATATTATTGCGGCATATAAGTTTAATTAGAATTTCAAAATTGAAAAGATTTTTGTTTGTATTAATTTATTCTTTACATACCGGTATAGTACAAAAAAGAATGAATACACTAATCAAGGAGCAAGTCAAGTTACTGGCTGATACTAAAGGCGTAATCGCGAAAATGATGGGTTTAATTGTACCATACGCAACGAATGTGTTCTTAGAGATCGAGAATAACGACTACTTTACAGAACGTACAGCAAAAACAGGTAGCGACGGCGGGCTTGTAATAGAAACTCAAAAGTACATAATTAAAATGGAGTTTTCAGAAACCGAAGATGATCATGCTTATATTTACCACGTAGATAAGGTTACATTCACAGATTTGCGTACTAGGGATGTGACGGTAGCATTTAGTACCAAGAAGGATTTATCTAACGACGAGAAAAAAGAAATACAAATTCCTGGGTTTAGCAATGTAGATGAATTCCTAGCGTATTGTAACATAATACATGAAAATATTATTGATATCATTAGACCATACAAATTTTACCGTACAGAAATTTACGGACTGGATGTTGATGGCGACCTTGAAGTGTCTATACGTAAAAAATGCAAGGTATTGAAATATCAGAGGAATACTATTGTATATGATATTCCTGAGATGGTTTCTATTTAATCACTTTGGAACATTCTGATTAGCCGTAAAATGTGATACCATGTACAATAAAGCCGCCGCCATGCTTTGCTTTTTTGGCTGTTGGATCTTGCTTAGTTGCATCCATCGTAGAATTTAGCTCCTTTACTAAGATAGTAATCTTCTTTTGAGTAAGTACGATTTTTTCAGGGTCTACTAAATTATATGGGAATTTAGTCCGCAAAAAGGCAGGCTTAACCGTATTCAAAATATTATATTCTTCCATTTGCTACTTACAAGTATATTAATTTTATTCTTTATTTTTTATTGGCAATTATATACTCGTTTAATTATGTCTTACAGTAATACAGAAATTCTTGCGGGGGTTCTCGTAGCTGCGTGCCTTCTGCTTTTATACTGCAACTATAATAAGTCTAACTCAGATGGATTGCACGGCAAGAAGAATCTACCAGGTCTGCATCTTCGAGATGGTTACAGCAACTTGCCAAAAGCAGGGTCGTTTAAGGCAATCGAGGGCTACACCGTCGGGCGTCCGAACGACGACGCTTTAAGTTACACTACTCGTTCTAGTTATTTCCGTGAAAATCTGGCTGATCAAGGACTAAATGACAAAGCTACCCGTGGCACACCGGCGTCTGCAAATGTTGAGCCGCCACAGGGCAATGAAAATCGCATGCTGTGGATGCCGGACGCAGAGATTCCACTGAATGTTTACACTAGGGATGGGCATATTTCGTCGCATGAGTTCAGCCCTACAGATGAAACCTTCATGTATAAGAATGTGTTTGAGCGCAATAGTAACCGTGTGATGTCGGAGGGTGCCGGCAGTCTATGCGGCAGCGCCATGCGCTATGTTGATTATGGCGGCAATATGCAGCCGACCAGATCTATCACGATGTAAAATTCTTTCAAGGCGCTTGTTGTTAGTTTCTTTTTTTGTTTTTCTCGTTTGAACTATACTAAATCACTCCTTATCTAGACTCTCTAGAAACAAAAAAAGAGAAAAATGAAATATAAAGATATAGATATACTGTAAAATACAGCCCGTATAAATGCCTCCTAAAAGTAAAAGCAAGGGTAAGGGGAAAAATGATACAGCAACTCAAGAAGAAGATCAGCCTCAGGAAGTTGACCAGCCTCAGGAAGATCAGCCTCAAGAAGATCAGCCTCAAGAAGAAGAACCACCGGCTCTCGAATATGTTTCAGAAACTCATAAGGAGCGATATGAGTACCGTCCGATTGTTCGTAGCGAAATTGTGTATCGCAGACCCGAGGATCGCGCTACGTCTGAAGTAATGACTAAGTTTGAGTTGTGTGAGGTAATGTCGGTCAGGGCGAAACAACTCGAAAAGAAGAATAAGGTTTTCACAGACGTAGGCGATTTAACTAATCCGTTAGATATCGCAAAAAAAGAAATTCTCGATAAGAAATGTCCATTAAGTATTGTGCGTATGCTCACTGATAAGATCGGCGAGAAATGGCAGGTAAATGAGATGGCTATTCCGCACGATGCATTCTAGAGGTTTATAGAGTTTTGAATGGCATCCTCGTATACCTCATACCACTCGGCGAGATCTGGGTATTGATTTTTTTTCATTTCCCATGGCTTTTCTTTTGATAGGAAATGGATGATGATAGGATTTTCGATTTTGTACAGCTTGCTCCAAGGTACGAAATTCCACTTCATTCCTAGTGAATGCCAATTCACTTTCTTAATCATACTGTAGAAGTATAGAATCGATTGTTCGTCAGCACCCGTTTCGTTCTTGAGACTTAGTGGTTTTAGATTCTTAATAGATTCTATGTAAAGTTCGTAGTCTTCTTGGCTTGGAGATAATAAAATACTAGTTGCCGCAGCTCCGTACGCATCCTTTGTCGATAGAATCCATTTAGCATCATCTTGCGTTACAGTGTAACCTTCCTGAATGTACTTTTCAGATCTTACTTTACTGGTTTTTTCTAACCCTGGTTTTGGAAAGACCCCTGCAGGAGCTGGAGTATCAAACACGCCATCAGTCGGCGCTTTAGCAATCACGTCGGCATCAAGTAAAAATGCTTTCTTGTAAGGTAATGCTAGCATATTCCACTTAGTATATGATTGGTCAATCCAGCTAGCGTAGACCTTTTGAACGATTTTGCCCATTCTAAATTTACCTGTAAATGATAAGTACGGAATATTAAATAGATGCGTTGCGTGTTTTAGTATGGTGCTTCGGGCTGATTCTGAAACATCGTCTGTTACCATTACAACTAAGTCAGCATTAGGATTAAATCGTTTGATGGAATGGACAGAAGCGATGATTCCTGGTAGATAACGGTCTCCTTTCATTAATAGCCATACGTATGCATTGTCATGTTTAGGCGGACTCGATAGTTCCAGACTTTTAATTTCTTTTTTTGTGGCGGGATTTTCAGTAGAATCTTTTTTTGGCTCATCTTTTTCATTAAGAGCAGCAGAAGTAGAATCGGAATCGGACTCGACCAAAATATCAGCGTCTAAATCGAAATCGCTACTACCTATTTCTGCTTCTGCTTCTGATTCGGTACTCGCTGCATTAGTTTCTTCAGAATTATACTTCATCGCCTCATCGTAAACCTTATACCAACCAAGTAAATCCGGCCACTCCTCACGCTTCATTTCCCACGGTTTTTCGGAAGAAGCATAGTGCGAGATAATCGGATCCTTATGTGAGTAACCTTCGCCACGCCAAGGGACAGAATTCCATTGGATACCCAGAGAATGCCAGTTAACTTTCTTTACCATTCCGTAGAAATAGGTGATCGATTGTTCATCAGCCCCCGTTTCATTCTTGAGACTTAGTGGTTTCATTTCTTCCATCGATTTCTTAAATAGTTCGTAATCTTCCAGGCTTGGGGATAAGAGCAAGCTACTTGCGACAGCACCGGGATGTGCCGGTTGCCCTAATATCCATCGAATATTATCTGGAGTCACAGTAGTATCGGGCTGATAGAATTTTTGTGGTTTAATACCTTTGGCTAGTAGCGGCTTTACAAACACGCCTGCTGGTGTTGGCTTGTCGAAGATAAAGTCCGTGGGTTTTTCGACAATAAGGTCCGCGTCGAGCATAAACGCTTTCTTATATGGTAGTGCTAGCATATTCCATTTGCTGATTGAAATATCGATCCAGCTACCATATTTAGCCTGCATACGCTTGTGTAAGCGGAACTTACCCGGGTACGACAAATATGGAATGTAGTATAAATGAGTAGCATACTTTAATAGTTCTGGAAATGCCGACACAGGTACATCGTCTGAAATCATAACTACTAAATCAGCGTTTGGCTTAAAGCGTTTAACTGAATATACAGATGTTATAATGCCAGGAAGATAACGAGTTCCTTTCACTAAGAACCAAACATATGCGTTATCATGTTTAGGCGGACTTGATAACGTCAAATCTTTACGGGGTTGAATGTTTAGTTTTTTGTAGATTTCACTTTCTTCTTTTTGAGGAGTAGATTCATCAGTAGACTCGAGATTGTCTTCTCTTTCTTCTGCTACTGGGGTTGAAAGTGGAATCCTTTCTTCTTCAGCTGATCCTTTGGTTTCTTTTTCAGGAGCTGGGTTTGAAAGGGTGTCCTTTTCATCTAAAATATACGCATCAGTATCACGGGTGCCGTCAAGCCATTGTTCGCTGCACAATACACATGTGTTGATGAGCTTCATTTCGTTACCCAACCGGACCTGTCGAGCAAACCTGCTACCGCATTTGCATTTTCTAAGTACTTTTGGATTGACAGGATCGCGTCCTGCATTGGTCAGAATAGACCTGTAAATAATCAAATTGGTGCCCGTAACATCTTCATATACAAGGGTGTCACGCTGGTTGGGTTTTTCGAACGTCATGCATTTACCGCATTGGTAACGGAAATCGTCAGCCGTTGTGGCTATAGTCATTAAGTTTTTGCATACCGGACAAAACAGTGGCATTTTTACGCAACCAATAAGGATATACTCTAATACTTAAATCAATTTTAACGCAAAAAAATTGAATATCTTATGGTAAAAAATATACTGCTCCGATTTAGACTTTCTAAACCGCCCACTACACATACAATCATGGGCAATCTTACCAGTTACTTTTATTCTGGTTCGGGTGTTGGTGTTGATTCTAGTCCAATTTGTGAGCCGATCGGCGATGGCACACCTCTAGCTAATGAAGTTTTGTCTAGTGCGCCAGTTAATGAGCCAGTTAATGAGCCAGTTAATGAGCCAGCTCGTAAAACAGACTCGGATGACTCTGAGTCTGACGATGAGGCTGACTCAGAGTCTGATACTGCCGACCAAGACTTCCAAAAAGAGGAAGAAAAGGTAGTTACGAGCGAGCCTGCTAGTGCTAAGCCACCGACCAAAAACCCGACATACATCAAGTTCATTCGTGATGACGGCAAGAACTACAACATGCAGTTTAGTGTTGGGCGCAACGTAGATGTCCTGCCGTTTGACTCGGTCGCCGAATGCGGTCCTGGTGGTCTGTACTTCTGCACGCCAGCACAGGCTGATAACTGGCTCCGTCAGGACGCGTACGGTCTAATTGCTGAAGTCGAAGTTCCTGCAGAGGCAAAGGTCGTTCACATGACAACCAAGAGCAAGGCGAACATGATCGATATCACATCGCTGACGAAAATCGAGGATCATCCAATTTGGGAAGATCCATCATTCGCCGACCGGTGTATCGAGTACTATCCTAAGGCAATCCATCGTGTCGGCGATAAGGCTATCAAGCTATTCGACTCTAGCCGATTCCTTGATCGCTATGGTGACACTGTAATTGGACATCCAGCACTGCAAACCAGGCATTATGTTCGGATTGCCAATTACAGTACTGCGCGGATTAAGCTCTTCCCAGATACTATTACTGATTCAAGCAACGAGGCTTTCTGGAGTGAGGTACTGCAATCTCATCCGAATGCAATTCGGTACATGAAGAATATCACTGATGCCAAGCGTCGTGAGATTTTCTACGGCGTTGGATGTTATGATATTCGAGACATGCAAAGCTACACACCCGCGATGAATTTTCTGCATGCCGTATCTGCCGACCCGTGTTCGTCTAGGTATTCTCCGTATCGTCATGTGAGCGAACCACAGATGAGCGAACCACAGATGACACCTGATGTAGCTATGGAGGTCTGTCGTTGGGGGACAAACGCGACTTCTCACCTTCCTAGTTACGTGTTGACTCCTGAGATGACCGTTGCTGCGTTTGAAAACCCTTACCTACGTGAGGTTTTGTGTTCGTCTGACACAGTGTTCTCTGTGGTGGATGCCCAGAAGTGCTTTACAGCTAAGCACAAGGATGATCTTGTTGCGACGGCTGCGACTATTAAGCCGCTCAATGACCTTATGCAAGAACTCATCAAGTCTAACGAGTTTCTCTGCGATCTGGCGGACGCCGGGATGTTGAAGAATATCTTCGGCGGGTTCGTGCGCGAGGTCATTGTTAAGTTTATGAATGCAACGGGTGCAGAGAAAATCACCTGGGCTGACTTCTCCGAATATCTTGAAAAGTCGGATATCGATCTGATGATCTCAGCGCCGCTATATTCGCCCGATAGTGAGGTCGATTCTGACTCTACCGCAAGAAAGAAAACTCGTAGAATTCGGCGTCACGGACCGAAGCGGTACGACTTGATGAAGCTCGTTGAGATTGCACACAATCATGGCGGCGAAATCGAGTTCTACTGCGGCAACTACACTGAGCCAAATAGTACCGCTGATCGGCAATGTGTCGCGAAGGCAACTTCTGGTACGTACACAGTGTGGATTCCAATCAAGGATGCGGATGCCGAACAAAAGGATGCGTCTGCAGAAATAATTCCCACACTCGCGTACGATGATGCTGTGCCTACACGCATTATCCGGAAGTATATGCGGTACGACTTGAACATCGGCACCACGTCGAATGTACCGGACTTTTTGATCAATACCGCGTCAGTCGAGATTCGTCCTCGTACTGCGTATGCCAAGGATGCGGATGTCGACGCGGCTGACGCAAGCAACAAACCAGAGTGGACCGCAGAAGTTCTGAAGCTGACCAGCTCAGCAAGGCTGAATGTATTCAAGAAGAAACTACTACTGCCCGCCAATCTTTCCGCTGTTGTAAATAGTACGCTTACGTCGCAGTCGTGCAAGTGGCTGATCCGTGCCGGCAAGCTGTTTGATAAGGGCTATGTACTCGACAAATACACGAAGCTTATCTATCACTTGATGATCCTCAGATGCAGGGGTTACGTTGAGGCGAAGAGTGATGTGACTTCGTACACACAGCCGTCTAGGATGCGTATTGGCGATATTGAGCCCTCGATCGGCAGCCATGATGTTGGGGTTATCAACCCAGTCGCTTACGAAACTCGACCGGTGACTTGCGCCCTTGTCCTAGACACACTGTCGAAGGAGTTCATCAATGAATGCGCGAAGGCGCAAATCGAATGGAACGAGGACTTTAGCATTGTTCAGCAGCATGCTGCTAAGCGCGTATCCGAACCTGTTCCGGCTGGGTGGGAATAACTGAAATGGATTTCACCCCTTTCGAACCCCTTTTCTTTTTTCAGACAAAGAAAAGAAAATCGATATTTTGCTGAATTTCCATCTAAAATGAAAATTGAATTTCATATATCCTATTATAACTGTGCCCTGGTCTGTATTGTAATATAACCTAAGTACTTAAACATGTCCGCCATGCAGATCTTCGTTAAGACCCTTACGGGCAAGACTATCACGCTAGATGTCGATGCTGCTGATACAATTGAAAATGTCAAGCAGAAGATTCAAGACAAGGAGGGTGAGGAACGCTCTCAAGAGTAAGTTTTAAAAGAACTTGCTAGTCCAGTCCCTTAAATATTTAAGGGGTGGGCGAGACATGCTGGATGCGGGAAACTCATTAGAGCCTATATTACTACTTATAATTAGTGATAATTATAAGGACCACGGTTAATAGCCGTACCCAATAGTAAAAATATATAGGATTTGACAATCCGCAGCTGAGTGACTTACAATTAAGTTGCCGGTTCAACGATCGCAAAGCTGTCGTCGTTTATAATAACGATTAAGGTACGATCTACTCTCACGGGAAACTGTGAGGTAATACTTGGTCAAATCATATTTTGATTTATGGATTCCTCCTGACCAACAACGTCTTATCTTCGCTGGTAAGCAGCTGGAAGACGGTAGAACTCTGGCAGATTACAATATTCAGAAAGAAAGCACCCTTCATCTCGTATTGAGATTAAGAGGAGGTTTTTGCCACTTTTGATGGAGATTTCTAGGAGTTTGTAATATACAAATTTGAACTTTTATTTTTTCATATACCATTAACAAATGCCCATTCCACGTGGAACCAAAGCAGGAACAATCGAATTAACATATCTTTGCCAAATTTGCCAGGAAAAGAAGCCAGTAGATGAATTTGATCTTCCTCTACTAGGAGTTAGATGTAACGAATGTCCGGCAGCCCCTATAGTCTCCAGTAAGAGAATTGAACATATTTTCGATGATGAAATTGAAAAGAAACATTGTTGTAAGTGCAAAGAGTATAAGGATATCGAAAGATACAATCCATGTAAAACAAGTTGGGATAAATTACGTCCAGAATGCAAAGATTGTTTGCATGTTAAGCGAGTTGGTAACAAAGCTAACATGACGGAATACAATAAAAAGTATTGGGAGAAAACAAAGGTTGAGCAATCAGCTAAACATAAAGTATGGGTACAAAATAATAAGGAACATGTTAGAGAGAAAAATAAAGCGTATCGTCTGATACATGGCAAGGAAATAGACAAGAGAGATTGGCAAAAGAGAAAGAGTAATACAGCATATAGGAAAAGTCATAATGCATATAAGAAAAAATACGAAAAACACAAACGAGCAACTGACTCAGCGTTCAAAATTAAATCTAACTATTTACGTAGAATGCGAGAGATGATACCCGCCGAATACAGACCTGATAATATGTTAAGTCTATTGGGATGTTCTATTGATCGATTATTATGCCATTTAGAATACCAATTTAACGATAAGATGACGTGGCATAATAATACTTTGGATGGTTGGCACGTAGATCACATAGTACCTTGCGATTATTTTGATTTGAAAAATCCCATACATCAACGTAGGTGTTTCCACTGGAGTAACTTACAACCGTTATGGGGTAAGGAAAACATGTCAAAAAATAATAAGATGACGACTGAAGCTTATAAAGTATTGACTCAATTAGAATACATATTTCCTGACGAACCAGAATTTGATTCAGATGATGAAGAAGATTACGAAGAATTTAGGACTGTTACACCGCAGCATGAGATTTGTAATTCTGATTTTTCGGATTCAGATTCAGATTCAGAATCAGAAGAGGAAGAGTTAGAGGATAATGAAGAGGAGAATGTAAAACTCCCAGAACTCCAAAAAAATTATAAATTGCCGATCCGGAGAGGTACGAAAGTATCAGTATTATGACTCCATTTTTTACATCCAGATTTTCAAAAAAAAACAAATTACTCCTGATCGAGCTCTTGAGTTTGAGCCTCCCTACGAGCTCGAGCCTGAGCATTAAAAGAATCGAGAATCTCCTGAATCTCTGGCAGAATAGTCCGCATGCCCCAGTTGTGAGCGAGTGTTGAAATCGACTCGTACTCATGGCGCACGCCAGTGTCGTTCAGTGCATCCGCGTCAAGCGTAAGCGTAGCACGCAGAGCTGTGAATTCATCACGCAGTGTAGCAATCTCCTCAGCAGTCTTTGCAAACCTGTGCCGGTAGAGCATCGATGCGTACGGTGAGGGATTGTGCGTATACTCGGTTTGCCACTTAGACTTCTTAGGCTTGTTGCCTGTAGGTGCCGGAAGGACCACATGCCTGGACAGCCCCGGTGTCTTGACTACATGAGAGCCTGACCGAGCAGCGTCGCCAAAATCAACATTAAGCAGACGAGAATATCCATACTGCACAATGTAGTCCGAAACGTTGCGCTTGTGCTTGTCAGTCCACGAGACGTCAATGCCGAGATCGAAGATCAGTTCCAGAGTCAGATACAGGTCTGCAACCCACTGGGGCTTCTTTAGATGGTTGTACCGGTACATTGCATTCATGATCAGGTTCCTGCCTTCGTATTCTACATCGGACTCATCGACCAGGTTAATCAGAGTCGCAAGTTCTTCCTTGGACTTCACGTGCATGACTTCCCGTGCAAGGTTGTGATACAGGTGTGTCAGCATGTACCGGAACGGAGTATCGTATGACTTTGCCGCAAAATTGTAGTACGCAAACGGATCGCAATCGCAATCAAGCAGCTTACGGATCCTGCGCTCCTCGTCGTCGTTAGATGCATGCCCATAGAAGGCAGAATGCAGTAGGGTAGGTGTGTTGGAAGTATCAAGCTTTACCTCGCTAGCCGCATACTCGTAACTGCCTGCACTGCGCCAAGATGCGACAAGTCCGCGATGCTCCTTACACAGGTAGTCAAGCAGATAGTCGGTGAGTGGATCAGCGAGCGGTAGCCATCCGGCGCAGATAGGTCCCTCGTCTGGATGAGCAGCGGCATACTCCTTCTCGTAGTTCTTGCCAATCTGTTCAGCTTCATAGATTTTCCTAGCCGGATAGCAAAGAGTGCCAGTCCGTGCAAACAGCATTGTGAGAATTTGACAGAGCGTCGCCGGATGCAACAGCTTGTTTTCTACGATGTATTGCATGCTTTCTAGGTCCGCCGATTCAAAACTACTGATGATGTTCGAGTTGTCGTAGCAGCCACATGAACAGCGCGTGGCGTATGAGTCATACAGATCCGTGCACGTCTTGTTTGCTAGAAGTGATAGGTTTGCCTTCGCATCCGGCAGCAGAAAGTTCTGGATTGCCTTGCGGATGTTCTGGATTTCCTTGTGTTCAGGGTTCTCCTTATGGAAAACATTGCTAGGTTCGGGCCAAGAATAATCGTCATCGTCGTAGTCCGGCTCCTGGGTTTGAGAGTCGTTCTGCGCTTGGTCTTGAGAGTCATCCGCATCGTCAGACTCAGTAACATCACGAACGGTGTGGTCCTCTACAAGAGCGGCAATGACAACTTCATCATTCTGGATCGCAGTGGACATGGTTGTAAGTAAATGAACAAAGCTATAAGATATTTATACTATCGATTATTCAATTTTTTTATGCGAAGCTCTGGACATCTCAATCAAATACATTCTGGTAAATAAAAACACATAGTTTTTGAAGTGTTCGAATTCGACCGGCAGACACGCTAATTCATATATACGTTTGTTTTTAGGCAGTCGGCTAGCAGAGGTTTTATTCTGCGTACGTGACCCGTTATTAACTAGTATAATGAAATCTTGATTATCCGCGTTAATATACTCCACAAAATGAATATAAATATCGGCGTGATCGTAATCCAGAATATGTAACACAACATTCGTATGTATGTTATTACCTTGAACTACATGGATAGTTATTTTTTGTTTTTCTTTATGATGTAAGCGAATGGTGTCATCTAAAATATCAGGCGGCTTAGGCTCCTTTTCGTTTTTTTCTTCTTTCGATGGATTTAAATAGTCTGCCGTAGTTAAAGCATTGGCTGAATTACAAACACCCATTTTAAAGATACCTACAATATAATCTATATCTCTGCAGTCTTTGATTTTCCAAATTTGAAAATTATCGCGTATCTTATATACCTGGTTGTAAAGGAGATGCGTGCGCTACTACTCTTGTGCTAAAGCGGGCTTTAAAGCCCCAGATACTCTAGAAAAAAAAGATACTCTAATCATCAAAAACTGGTATGTGTTACTGAAACCGCCAGCCGATGATCAATTTAATGTGATTGTTAATTCATATGTTCCAACCGAGAAGGTACCGTCTGTTAGTTCTGCCAACCCTTTAGATAGTCTCTTAGAAGAAAAGGAAGCATTTCATGATGAACAGCTGCAATCTACCGAAAAAATAGAAGAAAAAATAATACAGGACAAAACTATAGCGGATATCATCGACGTCCAAGCTTGCAAATTACGAGATCCAACACGCCACTCACGAATCATAAGCTACATCGCTGGTGATTTATTTTACATGGGCGAGTTTAAGAAGTGGATGCCGTGTATTCCGATATATGCAGTTACTAGTACAAAAAAATTATGCGGGACGGTGCATGCTTTTGGTGATAAGGAATACATAATCCCGATACAGTTCGGTAACTTAGATTCGTATAAGGTATTATTCAAACGATCTACTAAGTGGCTGAAAGAGATACGTTAATTTGGATAATTTCTTTTTTCTTGTCTAGATACATGATTTTGCCAAAAAAGAAATATAAATTATATTTTTTAACTTTTATAAATTCTAATTAGATCAGGCGATTACGTGCTGTAACGCAGGACGGCTGAGCCATCAGAAATTAGCAGGAAGTTAATTGCTGAGGCAATCACAACCAACATAAGAGCCACAGCAGGGTTGGCATTCTGGTAAGCCGAGGTATACTTGAGATAGAACTCACGAGCTCGGGACACGTTGATGTGACCAGATGGCTGATAAGTACCTGGATACAGACAGAATGGAACGAACAGCGAACCGCAGTCGCTGGGGGCGTTAATGTTGGGACCACCGAAATGATAGGTGGTGTAGGCATTGAAGAATGCCGCGGGCATCTCCTTGTACAGATCAATACCGTGAGCCTGGATGCTCAGAGTGTCCAGGATGGGAGCGCACGACTTGGTCTGGATCTCAAGACCCTGGTGGGTGACCTTTGCCGCAGCGTCAGCAATGGCAGTGGACTCAGCAATCAGAGCACCAGGAGCCGGAGCAACTGGCACGGCGTTAAGACCAGCACCAGCGGCAACAGCGGCACCGACAATGTACAGAGCACCGTTGACACGGATCTGATCACCAACAGCGAGAGCCACGTTAGCGGTAGCAGCCGGCACTGAAGTGCTCGCAAGAGCACCAAGGGCAGTGACACCGAGGGTAACGGAAGGCACAGCGGTCTGATTGGCAACGAGACCCTGGAGCAGCTGGACAGCCTGACCACTTGAGTTGTAGGTGTTCTCCGTAACAACCGAGTAGCGGTCCCAGTCCTGCAGATACTGACGCTTGAGGGCATCAGTCGATCCGGCGAAGTAATCGCGGACCTTAGCACCGACGAACAGGTACTCAATAGGCCACTTCAGTTGCTGGAGGTGCAGCTCAGTAGTGGACATGGGCATCACCTGCTGACGGTGGACGCGAATCAGCGAGAAGCCGACACGCTTGATGTAAATTTTGTGAACCTCGGGGTTAACGAAAATGTTATTGATATATAATTCGGCGGTCACCAGAGAAGGCTCCGAAAGGGTACCTCCAGGGGCAGCCCAGTTGCCGAGGTTGGCACCACGGGGCACCATACCAACAAGCTCGGAAGCGGTGGCGAGCTCGATGTTAATGAAACGCTGACCATAAGGAATGGCAACGGAGGGAACGGCAAGACGAACATCCTTGTTGTACCAGAACAGCAGGGGAATGAACATCTCGAGGTTCGCCGACTTGCTCGCAGACGGGGTCTGATTGCCAGTGTGCACGTTAGATGCCACGCGGAAAGCATCCGCAGCGGCACCCGAACCAGCCCAATCCTTCTGGCGGACGAAACCCTGTTCGGGTTCCTCCTGACCAACGCAACGCTTCCAGGCGGTCAGCTTGTTAGGAGCAACACGATACTCACGGTGAGCAGCGGTCGCGTGGTAGGTGTACTCATCAAGAGGGTTACCATTGACCTCTTGCTGCACCTTCTTGAGCAGACGCTCACCAGGCCATGTGCACCAGCGCATAGCAGGGGTATCCTGAGCACCAACACCTGCACCGGCAGTCACTGTCGGTTGAGACAGGATGCAGTGGAAGGCGATGTCATGGAAAAAGTCTCCAAATTGCACGGAGATACCAGTTATTTCTGATTAAATAACTCATCCGGGTTATATTTTTATACCGGATGCACAGTTTCCTGTGGGGTTAGACTATATCTTAAGCTGATAGTTGAATATACAACAAACCAGCCAACCGACATTTAGTCGTTGAACATTTTTCTTAAATTATCTAGTTCATGCTCTAAGGTATCCATCTGTTCTTTTTGATGGAGTAATGAACTAGTTAATGATTCTAATTTTCCTCGTAATATCTTAACATCTCTGATAATGTAGCCTTTTTGTATCGACATTAAATATTTCTTAGCCCGCTCGAACTGTTGTTCGACAGTATACGGTCCGGTGTTGAAATTTTTAATATGTCTTACATTTTCAGGTTTCCAAAATACACGAAATCCATTACCACTAACTTGCATACCAATAGGTAATTGTCTCGGCGGATGTTTTACCTCTTCTTCACCACTGTTCAGTTTTTCAAGGAACTCAATTGCCTCTTGAAAGTTATCTTCCCAAGTGTTGGTCGGGTTGCAAAAATGTTTGCATGAACATTTCGGATGTTTAGTAATTCGGTATCCTTTCATGTATTGGGTGTCTACTTTATGTAGAAATTTAGGAAAATTTTTAGATTCTTCCGATTTGCGATACGCCGAAACATCTCTTTCTCTAGCCTTTCGAGCCATCAAAATTTTGGTATTATCAGATGCTTTTTTATTACTATTACCACCAGTAATAAGATTATATCCATGTGGATGTAATGTATTATAAGCTGTGATAAATTTGTTTTCGTACATATCTAGTTCTTCAGTATTACACAATAATACGACCTCTTTTATGATATTATCCCATCCATATTTACGTATGGCGGATTTAACCAGTCTGCAACCTTTCGTTTTGGTTGCAGTAGATGACGATTTATGTCCCATCATACGGGCTTCAAACGTTCCAACTGTTTGACCTACGTATTTTTTCCCGTTAGGAAATGTCATCATATAGATTAAAGGACCTTCAGTTCTTTGAACACGAGTGGTTCGTATATAGCCAAGAGGTGGCATTTTCGGTATACTGATATAATCAGAATCATTTTTAATTTAAGAAGTTAGCTGCGGATTGTCCAATCCTTGATGTTTTTACTGTGCCCATAAGTTTCCCTATGGTTTCGTTAGTTACATTGCTGTACTAAGATAGTAATCAAGGCTCTAAGGAGGTTCCCGCAATTTGACGGTTTCGCTCTGGTATACTTATATCCAGAACTAGCAATAGCTTTTACTATTACTCTTATTCCCCAATTTGGTTTATAAAGGAATACTAAACTGCAGCACCTGACCCAGAGAGGGCGTGCCTGAGGTGGGTCGCACCTTGTTGTACTCATAACCAATAGCAGCAAATGGCTTAAAGTGAGCATTGGTAAAGAGGATGTGGGTCTTCTCGATATCGATCAGACTGGGAAGGACTTGCACATCGTCGTCCTTAAGCCCGGGATTCAGGGCTTTCTTGACACGCCAGATTTTGTCAAGGCGGTCATGGAGCAGAGCCGTAGCCATGAGCATACGGTCTTGCTTACCGTCATTCGTGATGATTTGGAAAATACCACCGGTCGCCATTTTAGTTGACTAGAGAAAAGAGGATATATAAATCATGACAAGATTTTTTTTAATCAAATAAAACCTCGTATCATAAGGTGTTATTTTTGTAGGGGGGTGCAGAACCGCATACACAATCACCCATTTATTTGGCTGCAAGACCCCGATACCTAGCTTATTTTCCGGTATGTTACATAATTAATTAATTAATTAATTTTATATTTTTTTTATTTGTCGGGGTTTAGAAGTAAAAAAACTGAATATCTTTTTTAAAGTATAACTTGTTGGAAGTATAACTCCGGAAGAAATATATCTAGAAAAAATATACTCTAACTCTAAAAAGAAGAATGTCTAACGTAAAGCCGAAAAAAATTAAGGCGATTATTAGTAAGCCAAAGAAAGCCGGATCGGATGCACATGCCGACGATACAAAAGAAAACGAACTGAAAGAATGTGGCTTCTGTGTACCTAACGAAATCCATCTTACTACTCAAGATGCTAAGAAGTATTTCGATGTAGACGATCAAACAGTTCTCTCTAAACTTCGTTTTACCGATGTAAGTCTGTATTCAACAACACCAACTAATCAAGCAGAATACACCGCTAAACTATTACTCAACTATTACTCTACTGATGACCTGAAAACTAAGGTACTCACTGATGCTACTGCATGTATCGGAGGTAATACGTGGATATTTGCTGATTATGTTAAACAGGTCCAGGCAAATGAGTTGTCTGATTTACATTTCGAAATACTCACCCATAACCTCAAAGTCTTAAAAAAGAATAACGTATCTCTTACAAAAGAGAACTACTTATCGAATTATCTCACTCTCAAACAAGACATTGTATTCTTCGACCCTCCGTGGGGCGGATCTGATTATAAGTCCAGAGACGAGATGGATATTTATTTAATCGCACCAGACAAGACACGTGTGTCGCTTGACAAGATAGTTAACGGACTATTATCTTACCAATGCGAAACACTTGTTTTGAAACTTCCCGTCAATTATGGCGTGAAAAAAATTATTAATCGTACACAGTTCGTAAACGTGGATGATCTTGTCATCTATGCAGATCCCGATGGGCTCCCGTTATATCGTATAGTTATTCTCAGTCATTTGCCGAGACTTACTATGCCTAAAGCTGAGAAATTTCCCAGATTGAGGTATAAGAATATTATTCCTGTTTAGTTTACCACAAATGTAGTTGATCTGCCTCTGGAAGAGCACCGTACTTCCAATCTAATATGCCCGTTGCTATAAGTCCACCAGCTAGGACAATTCCCATAGTCCAAATAAATGCAGGATGATTTGCATCAGCTCCGGGAATGAAAATAACCAGAAGTATGATAATAATGGATAACTGAGTTACTGCAGTTGCGATTTCTAAAGCATTACCTTTAGCAATTCCTGACGGTCGCCCAAGGATATCACGAAAGACACCACCTCCCTCTACACCGCCGCAGCCACAGCCGCCAGTAAAGTATTCACTGCCTCCAAGTGGATCCTCGCCACCGTCGCTAAATCTGTCAGTCATTTTTTGAGTAAAAAGAACGATTATATATCTGCCAAGAAAAAAATAATAATTCCAAAAAATTGAATATGTAATTTGTAATTAATATTGATAGGTTTGTCTAGTTTAATAAGCCTAATCAAAAGCAATGGAGCTTGAAAGAAAAGAATCCAAAATTCCCAAGAAGATCCGCGTGGATACTAAATTCACCACTGCGGACTTCCTTAGGGAGATCGATGGTAAGCCCGTTTTTGCGCAGGTTGCAAAGCCGTCCAAATCACAAGATCTGGATGATCTCCGCATTATGCCGGCTAGCACTGCGGTGGACGCAGAGTCCAGAATCACAGATTTAGCTCTTAAAGCAATCGTTGCGACTAGACCGCTAGTGCCTTTGGTTGCTCAAAAGCAAAACCCCAAAGAGAAAAAACCCAAAAAAGAAGAAAAGAAAGAGAATGTCACGCTGGAGTTCGTGCGCATTCCATCTGGCTTCTTCATCGAGTCTAGAATGCAGATCGCTCTACAGTTCGAGACACTCGTAAAGTTCGCTGAACAAGTCCTTATAGCGGATTATACAATTTTCGGCTCGTTCATTCATTACTTAGTTTGGTGTCTGGAAACCGAGCAAGATCCTCCATGCCCGATGACAATCAAGAACTATCTTGGAGCGGGATTTACACCGCCTACGGATTTGGACATCTTGGATCCTAGGGGTACGCTGCTTAAATCCAAAACAATACCATTACTGCAATCTAATAAAGTAGTTACTCTCAAAAACACAGACTTAGAATACACATTACCAGACGGTACAGTTCGTCAGAAACCCATCCCGGGACACACGAAGCACAAGCTTACCATACATGGTATGATACCGGTCGAGATTCAATTTGATCTTGTCAAGAAGAAGGATTTAGTAATCGATGCACTTGACTTCAATGTCAACAGACTCGTATTCAGCAATAAGCATGGTCTGCAGGTCGGCGGCAAGCATAATTCATCATGCAAAAGTATGCTTTGCAAGTTACGCAATGCAAGTCTCTTACATGAATCGATCACAGGAATTCTCACTCGCGACGCAATCTTCATGAGTGAGTTTCCGCCAGGTCCTCATCAAATTACCAGACGTAAGATGTTGATCTCACGAATCAAGAAGATGCTAATCAGAAAGTGGCACATTCTTAACTGGGACGAGGAATACCCCACGGTGCAAATTACCAATTTGGATTCTATCGAGTATAAAACCTGTAAGATTTGTTCAGGCATAAGCGAAGTCGGCGACAAATTGCATCTGATGATGTGCAACGGCACAATTAGTAACAACGGCATCTGCGAAGACTGCTTCTGGAAACTTCTCAATTCCGCCGCAGACGAAGGTCGGTATGTGAAGTGTCCATTCTGCAGGGAAAAGCGATTGATCTTTGGTACTAGAGAACAACTGCAAGAGCAGCGTACTACTCGACTCAAAGACAAGCAGAGCAGTCTTGCCGGGCGTCATCGTGCTAATGAACCGGCTGCTCGTACTACTAATGAAGAAGATCCTGAAGCTGACCATGATGACCATGAAGCCAATGAAGCTGACTCTGATGAAGACCATGTTCGCGAATCTGCCATACAAGACACCGACGTAGAGTCCGATTTAGAAGACCTCGAAGTTGAATAATTTTCACTTCTTTTTTTGTAATTATAAATATAATATTAACTATGTCAGCGCCAGTACAAAATCTTACCCCGGTCGCTCCAACATCAGCTGCGCCCGATGATGTGCTTAAAAGCATTGAAGCAGATAAGCGCAAACAAGAAGTATATCAGGCAAACTTACGTGAAGCAGCTGTAAAAGCCGAACAGGAACGCGCCCTACTGCAAAAAAAAGTATATGATGTATCAAACCCATCACCAATTTTTGTAGCCATCATTGTAGTTGCCGTTATACTTGCTATGTATATTATCTATGTAGTATTCCTTAAACCTTGTATGTCCGGCGAATGGATGGATCACGCTGGCAATTCATGGTTGATCACTCATAATCGATTTACTGGAAATTTCAGAGTTAAAATTAATGGCGAGTGCCGCGGTGTTGGCAAAACGCTAGATAACTATGTCAGCTATGGTGATCTCGTAGGTGTTTGGAATTACGGTAACATCATAGTCTTTACAGAGGGATGGCACTTGCAGCGAGTACTTTAATATTCTTTTAGCTGTCAGATGTGTGTTGGGCAGGCTCTAAATGGACCGGCACCGAATCCCCAAGCTCAGTAACATCCTGTTCAATAAGCAATTCATTATCATCCTCATTCGTATTTAAATCGCCTAGCTGAATTGCATCTTGCTTTGCGGACCACGCTGGTCTGAAATACCTATGCTTTTTAGGATTATATTTCTGTAATCTGAAGCCATCAGAAATAAATTCATTGAACTTTTCACCCCATCCAACAAATTCCACATAATACACGACGTGCTTATTATATTCATACACTGCTAGTACCTTCGAAAGCCACCAACGTCCCTCTTTATCTTTGGCGCCGACGATTTCATTTATCTCATATTTAGGAATCGCTTTCTTTGCGTTTTTGCGAATATACGCCTGCTGTACGGACTCTTGATATTCTTTAATTTTTTCCATACGCCACTCTTCGGTTAGTATGGGTACAAATACATACGACTTAATTTTATCGGCATATAAGCCGTCGGTAAAGATATCGTCATAAATTTCGATTAAATCTGTATGTCCCAGGATTGCGATGTAGCGATGAAATAAGGCTTTCACCAGTATTAAAAATGCAGGCGTGCAATTCATAAAATTTACAAGTCGACACAAATACTTAAGCTGTAAGAATGTAGTCTTAACGATCATCTCATAAATAGGATTTTTACGTTCGACAGTTTCCATAATATGAATTATACTGTAAATATTACTTAGCATTTCTTGCTCTAAGTATGTTTTGTCATCATAATCCGTTACAATCGGCTTCACGAAATTTCCAATAGTCTCTACTGTTTGAGTGACGATAGGATCAAATACATCATCAACGATTTTAGTCGGACGATCTGGTTTCTCCCCGATAGCATTCAAATCCGGCTTTTTTATCGGCTTCCTACTAACTTTTGTCGTATTCACTGACGTTTGAAAGAAAGTTTCCTTATCTAAGGACTTTAGAGCATGATCCGATGAATTCGCCATTTTGTACAGTATGACAACATACCAAATTTCACTTTTGAGATACTTTACAGCCGTACAATAACTGTAAATGACTCTTCTCGAAAAAGCTATTATTTTTTCTTTTTTTGATTTAAGATTTTTTGCATTACCTTAATATACACTTAATAAAGCAATGAGTAACGTCGGTGGTGTTTTCACACTTATTACCAATAATGGTATTCAAGACAAACTAATCATGGCAGCCGATCAGCTGATGGATCGTATCACGGATATTAGTAAAGCCCGTCTCTCTGATCTACGTAAGAAATATCCAAATCTCACTGATGCACAGATTGTAAAGAAAGATTACAATTGGATGCCAACATTAGCCAACATTGAAAAGACCCACATTGTTTTCGTCAATTCAACATTTAAGCCGTATGTATCCACTGCACACGAGTATTCCAAGACTCTACCACGTGGTGGACGTGCTCTGCTTGGACAATCGTTTAACTTTACGATGCCCGTGTATGGAGAGTTTGTCAACGATGCCGTAGTGCATATTAGACTAGATAACTTCGCCGCCCTGTCTGGTTTAGATAAAGTCCGCTATGTCGAATTCCTTGGGCATCGTATCATGAAGAATGTTCGTTTCAAGCTGAATCAGGTTACCCTTGACGAGTATACAGCTGACCGCTACAACGTCAACTGGCAGTTTAAGGTGCCACCTGGCAAGGAGCTTGCATATCAACGCTCGGTTGGTCAGGAAATTCCCAAGCAAGGCTATCTTACAGGTGATCCTCTAGTCGATGAAGTTCGTGAATATCGCTGGATCGGAAATGGACCCCAGACATTCAAGAATGTTCAGCCAGCTATCGATTTGTGGATTCCTCTCCTGTTCTGGTTTAAGGATACACATTCATCTCTGCCTAACTTCCTGTTCCCCTATGGTCAGACCGATATTGAGATTGAGCTTGAGAGTGAAGCAAATTTAGTGTCGTTCGCAAACTACTCTGGTACAACTGGTCCTGTATATAGCGCACCGAGCATTACCCAGTGCGAATTATATCTTAACCACATCTTCCTAGATCCGTCGATCCATAAGATCTTCGTCAAGCGCTTCGGCTTCCAGCTGATCAGAGTTTCCCGTACTCATAAGGTTACAAACCTTAAGGCGAGTGAAGACTCCCTACTTCTGCACCAGCTGAAGTGGCCCGTTGAGTGCATGTATGTCGCTTTTAGACCGGCAGCAAACCTTGCTAATAGTCAGCGGTGGCATAGAAACACAGCTATCACAACAAATAACTATCAAGTATCGGTAGTTACAGGTCTTGGTGTCATACAGGTTAATAATGTAGTTTACTATGATGAAGAGCCTATTATTGAAGCCCTTGGTCTCAAGCTACACGATATTACAATCTATCCTGAGATGCCACCCGTGTTTTACAATTCATACATTCCTATGCAGTATGGAGCGAACATTAAGTCGCCGCGAGATTTAGGCTGGAACATGATGAACTTTAACTTCTACCCTAATGAGTTCCAGCCGAGTGGTTATGTTAACGTGTCTCAGGGTCGTGAATTCTACTTACAGTACCGTTCGGCAGTTGATCCGGCACTTGGTCTTCACTATATCCGTGATGGTAACCCCATCGATTTGATCGTAGTCGCTGATTGCATCAACTTCTTACTGGTCAAGGATAACTCGGCTGTTCTCCGTTTCAGCACGTAAATCCAAAAAAATAAATAGATTACGTGTCGATAACTCTAAAGACCCCTAAATGTGCCAAATATGTAGTCCATAAACGAGTTGCTATAGTTGCAATTGTGATATTTGTGATGTAAATAGTGATAAGCATCTGGCATATATGTATGCCTACTACTGATATGCGCCCACAACGTATTCTTAAACGCGATAACTACCAAATCAAACAATACTAAATTAGATGTTGGATACCATACGATACATCCCGCAAATAAAGACAACACAGTTAGTACGTTCTCTATAGGATGCATGTAAAATATATCTAGCCCGTAACGTATTTCGGCTTGATGATGAACTAAATGAACATACTTATAAATATACCGATTATGCAACATGTAATGCAATGGATAGTAAACTACATCGTTCATAACAATATAGAAAACTAGCTGTAAAATGTTATAATTATTTTTTGTCGGTAAATTTAAAACATTGTCTACAATTAACCCAGCGCAATAAATATTGAACATTATTAAAATCAAGCTATTGACTGTATATTTATGTCGTAATTCAGGAAGCCTCGTTCCTGAGTAAACGTGCAGAATAACGTATGCATAACAAGTTATTGCAGCATAAATTACATTTGGATAGCAAACACGAGAAATTAAAAATGCAGTAACTAGTTCTTTTAGATACATTTATTGTAAGATACTATTGAATTAATATTCAAATTTGGCAACATTTTTTCAACAAGTTTCCCAAATTTGAAGTCCTAAATAAGAATATTCCTCCTTATTAAATACCTTTAAGAAAATGGGCAACTCAAACAACACTAAGGATCTACCACTTGCATTCGGCGCTGCCCCAACGCAGAAAAAGAAAGTAACGCACATTATAGTTAAAATCGTACCACATGACGCTAAAGAGCCGACTACAGTACAAACATACGGTGATACTGTAGTCATTCGGACGACTGGCGAAGAGAAATCTATACACATGTCTGGTATATATAACGCGTATAATAAGCTGCTAACAACGGATCATTCCACTAGCTCATACATTACTGAAGTGCATATTGTTAATAATTCTCAAACAAGCACTAAGAAAGGAATACTAACAGTAATCTGCAACGTGCGAAAGAATATGTATATCCGTATTACCAAGGATCAACTCCAGATTTCCTATAAAAAATGAAAACGATTATAAATATATTACAAAACATGTTGCGATATCCTGGCGGTAAAACTCGTGCTGTCAAATGCTTAGACCAAATATTCACGGAAGAAAAGATAACCGTCGTAAACAACAAAGTCCACTCTGTATTCTATGGCGGCGGTAGTTATGAATTATTTTTACGTGATAATTACGGCTATGAAATCAACGCAAATGACGGCTTCAAACCTGTTATTTCTTTCTGGTCAACATTGCAGAAGACTCCCAATCGTCTCAAACAGGAAGTGCAAGCCCTCAAACCACTAAGTAAAGAGGAGTTTACTGAATTACAAAACACTATTATGGAAGAAAAGTCTACGCTAAAACAAGCTGCTCAGTTCTATGCACTTAATCGTTCGTCATTTTCAGGCGCTATTTTATGCGGAGGTTACAGCAAGCAAGCTGAAGAGAAGAGATTTACTCAATCTAGTATTGATAGAATTTCATCATTTGATTCCAGTAAAATTACTTATTCCAACTTAGATTTCGTGGATTTCATTAATTCCGTTCCAGAGGGTGAGTTTATGTTCTTAGATCCACCTTATTTGATCCAATCTAACTTATATGGTAACAAGGGCGACCTGCATAAGGAATTTGACCATGCTAAACTTGCTGAATTACTCAATAATCGAAGTAATTGGATGTTGTGTTACAATAACTGCGATGAAATTCTGGAAATGTATCTAGATCCCAATATCGTAGGATACGAGGCAAACTGGGCTTACGGTATGAACAAATCAAAAAAATCATCAGAGATAGTGCTTGTCAAGAAATAATTTAGTAAGGAATATTTTAATAATCATTTTCTATTAGTTCAAATAAATCATCGATATTAACGGGAGTTACGTCATACTTCATACTAAGTTTCGAAGTAATACGTGATGATGCAGAATGAATGCGAAATTTTAGATCTATTCCAGATATATTAATACAAAATGTATTATATGAAATATCGGTAATTTTGACTTTCTGTAAGTTAATAGGTTTGTATTTAAGACATTCAATTTGTTTTTTGCTTTGCTTAATGATAATTTGTTTTGTATGACATATACCGATGCAAAACTCAAATATTTTTTTACATGATATGGGTGATTTTCTACACATATTCATTAAAACACCTTTTAATTCAGAATACATCTGTTTTTTCTCAGCACCGGAATAGTCAGTGAATTTTGTGTATCCTTTTGATTCTGCTAATAGAAAATACTTATCATTAATCTTATTGTATTTATCTATGTACGTCTGTTGAAATGATTCAGACATATGATTATGCATAGAATTACACCTTGGATGTTTGATAGATATATTGTTATTCTTCAAACTAATAGGAACCCATTCTAAATCATTATGCAGCTCAATATCAGAACTATTACCATTACACCCGTCGGTGTCTAAGCACAACCTTATCTTATTGTAACTAACAAATTCATCAATAAACGGCATTTTCGGTTCTTCATATGTAAATTTGCTTTGCCATTTTTTGTATTTAGCAGCCGAGTATGAATCGTAGAATGATAAATTATATGTTTCTTTAAGAAACCTAGTTACTATATACTCAAATACTTCGCCTGATATTCTGGACATTTTCTGTGTATATCTTTTTATCTCGGTCTTTTTTAAAGTACAAGTTAAAATCAAAAATGAAATATAAAACTCTGCTATCTCTCCAGAAAAAAATGGACTCCGCCCGATGGCGATTACCACGACCAGTGCCGACTGGCGTTTCTAAAACAACCGAAAACAACATCTGCCATATAAATTCGTTAATCGAATCGTCGATGTACGAGTTATTTCGACTTACGCGTGAATTTATTACTTTATACAGCGGCGAAAAAATATATTACTCACACTCTACTGTACATGAATGTAGCTTACACAAACATCCGAATGTATATGTGAAAGTTCATCATCTTAATGAACTTGGCGAATTTCACGGCACACGAGACGTGTGTTTATGTCTAAGCTGTTTGATTAAGAATTCTTATTCATTGTATGTATAAATTTATCATACGTAACATTTAGGGCTTTACCAAGTAAATTTAACCCCCATTTCTGTTTATTACTTAAAGCATTATGCGAAGCAAACCCGATACCCCAAATTTTGTCGTAAGGGCTAGCTTCAATAAAAATACCATCTGCCGGACATTTCATCAGAAACTGTTTAAGAGCTTCGTTTTGACTAAACTTTAGCCATGTGCCCTGAAGTACGATTCGCTCTCTGTTTTGAGCCCATACATCTTCATCAAAATTAGCAACCTTTCTGCCTAGCGATTTCATAGTTTTTGGACAACTAGTACGCAGTATTTTTTTGGCAATTTCTCCATCGCCAAATAACATAGCTTTGTGGTACATCATGTACTGTTCTGCGTTTGTAAAGGTAATGTCACCTTCCGTAAATTCACTCGGGTACCACTGGGAACAGATACCATTTGGTCCATCCGGTTTCCAGAACATAATAAGTTTGGGCATTTTTGAAAGGGTATAAAATTGAAGAATATTTATGTTTAGTATAAAAGTCTTCACATTTTGCTAAGATGGTTCTGGAATCAACAGCACTTATTTGTAATTTATCTGCGAACAATGGTCGAATAGCGTATCTTCAAACAAACAAGAAATCTACCATTAAAGAACAAAAACTTATTTCACGTCCGGTAACCCAGCAAAAAAAGAAGGATGAGACCTTTTTCATGTTACATTTTTGGTCCTCGATTTTTGATTAGCTCTTTCATCAGAGGGTTTGAAAGGGATACCCTTTCTATGCCAAATCTTGCATAGCCTTCTTGTAGCTTTCATCCGAAATCAGATTATCTTTAGCGGTAAGCTTGCGGTCTCTCGAGTATAAGAATAAGCTTGGAATTAATTCGAGCGCGATACGCCATCCGGAGCTGATGTTATATCCCTGCATGATACTAGACACGAAGTTACTGGTGTCATAGCGCATACGTCTAAGTTTCACTTTGACCGTATCAGAATATCCCGTTAAGTCAATCCTACTACCTAAGATCTCGCGTTGCCCATTGAACACGCCCTCCAAACCATACGCAACAGCCAGAATACCTTCTTCGAAAAAGTCGCAGTATCGTAGACGATCATTCTTAATCTGCAAAATTCTGAGAACTGCCTTTGCTTCTTTTTTGCTTGTTCCCGTGTTTACGTCCGGAATTCTGCTAAGATCAACACCTTCCGATTCTAAAGTCGTACGTAGTAGATCAATCTGTTCCATAATTCGCGCCATTTCATCTTCTTCGTCCTCTTGTTGCACAAATTCAGCATCGTCATTAGTTTTGTCCATACTACCGAGGACTTGATTTACATGGTTCTGTTTGCGTTCCTCATTGGTCATTCGATTGAGTTGTTCGTCCTGCGGCTTATTTGACGACCATTCTGCGCCTGCCGGTCTGGCATTACTTGCCGGGTAATACGTTGTAGGCGTTTCATCTTCGTCTGGTGAGCCGTTAGAATCGTCTTCTTCATCATCGACTAAATTGTATGGAGCACGATATGGCGTATTCGCTTTCTGTGGGACCTGCATATTAGTTGCTTGACTGCTGCTAGTTTGTCCACCCCCTGGCGACCAATTAAGCAGCTCGTCAATATCACGGGTATCATCTGAAGTGTTAACTGCGTCGCGGGAAAGACCGGCGGCTGGTACCCGTGGCATACTCCCTATACCGCCGGTTTTTACACCAAACTTCCTACCGAGATCATCGATTTCCTTACCATACTCTTTTGCGAGGTCTACGGCGGGTCCTTTCTTGGTTTGTGATACACCTGTAATGATTGACTTCTCCAGATCATCGATGTCAAGGTCCTCATCGTCGTCAGCAAGTAGCGCACCTATGCCGACTACATTTCTTGGATTGTCTAAATTGCTCATTTTTTATAAAATGTATAAGACGATCTGAACTATCCTTTATAGTTATTTTTAGTTATTAGGTTTATTTTATTTTTACGATGAGTTATTTAGATGTAGTTGAAAGTGATGCAAGCGCAGCACGAATATGGTGATAAATTTCATCTACGTGGTCGTTCAGTTTTTTTTCGTTCAGCTAATTTGACTAATTCAGCTTAATTAAGTTCTTTTAAAGGATCCATTTGTAAACTATATAATAATGATCATCTTCAGTTTTGATTGCGCTATTAAAAATTTAGGGTTTTGTTGTATTGAGGTCAATACTGAATGGCGGGACCAAGCTGCGAAACTTATTAAAAAAACAGAAGACTTTTATGAATCTGCTACAGAAGACCCGTTATCTACTATGCATGAGCTTATTAAAGAATCGGATGTATTAGTCGATAGTATCTTTAAAATAAAATACATGAATATCTTCGACTTAGCCGCCGAAGGCAAAGCGAGGCAAACAAAGTTCTCGGAAGTAGTTAAACGCTTAAAATATATTATGTTCTGCTTGGAAAAGCAACTGCCTAAACCTGATGTGGTCCTTATCGAATACCAGATGAATGTCAATGATAAAGCTCGCGGAATCTCACGATATATCGAGGAGTATTATCTACCTCTCGGTGGGACCGATGCGACCATTACCTACGCTATGGCTGCATACCCATTAGAAGCTGCAGATATACCAGCAAAATATACCAGCAGCACTCAAGTATTCACGATTACGCCGGCTTTAAAAAACGCGTATCAAACTGACCCATCTGAAGCGGGTGATTACCAAACATTTGTTCTAAAGCATAATACTAACTATAACGCAAATAAAGCACATGCCGTACATAACTTTACATACTTTTTAGAAACTAGAGGATTATCACACACGATAGAAAATATTCCTAACAAGCTCGACGACATATCAGATGCGTTTATGCAGGCATACGCGTGGTGCAGATGCTCTGGGATCTTTTAGTTTTCTTTCAAAACTTACTAAACTTTCGACTAATAGAAAATATACCAGAAAGAAAATGTCTCTCAGAGCCGACATTCTTAAAACTAATCCGAATAAGCTGAAATCTGTCATGAAGGAAGTCAGTGCTATTCTCGGGCGCATCGATGACGAGATTAAAGCCGCGTACGACCGAGATGAAAATAAGGTTTCCGTGTCTGTACCTATTACATTCGCCATTCCCTACATGTCCAATAAGAATGCACAACGTGCAGTTTATTACAAACTACTTGAATCTCTTATGGATCGCGGGTTTATCGTTAAAATCTTCTTATCCAACGACCAGACGGTATTCTACATTACATGGTTATCTGAAGACGAACAGAAAGATATTGATGCTCAAAATACACTTTTAGCTAAATTTTCGACTATTGTAAGTCAAAATCAAACTCAGAAAAAAGAAAAACCCTAGAAAGAGCTGCGCCCTTTCAAACCCATACATTACAAAAAACCCTAGAAAGAGCTGCGCCCTTTCAAACCTCCATCCATTACAAAAAACCCTAGAAAGAGCTGCGCCCTTTCAAACCCCATATATTACAAAAAACCTAGTCCTCCATCAAACGACTGAAGAAGTTCTTGCAGTTATTAACAAATGTCAAATTCTCTTGCTTCGCCAATGCCGAATTTGCGTCGTCTATCTTTTTTTGGTATTCTTGTTCCGAGTATGGTCCACCGTATTGCACCATTTCGGTGATTAGCGGTGACGGTTGGATATCTGCAACCTTACGCCCGACAAATAATTCATACACAAACAACAGCATAGATATTTTGTTTAACCTATCAGCCAAGTCTTTGGCAAATGTTAGAATATGACGCATGACGCAATTGGGCGAGCAAAAACATCCCTTGACGTTAATACAGTACGCCGCTGTTTTTGCTCCAGACTTATCTAATTTATTCGCCGGAATAAATTCACCAGGATTACCACGATGTAGCGGATCAATTGATTGAGGTTCAAACCAGGGTCTCCCCTTTACCGATCTGCGGCAATTCCAGCATAATAAATTAGTAGATTTGGGCCAACTATCTAAATCCGTAAAAATCATTGGTATTTTATCGAATATCTTAGCGTCGGCGTCGGAGCCGTGTAGAAGTCGTTCATGGAAAAAATCTTCGATGCGGTCACAGTCAGTCTTATATACTCCAGGTAAAAACAGCACCCCATCTACTGTCTGTTTTTTAGCGCTCTTAATTCGATTCATGACGAGCCCTCAGAAGAAAGATATAAAATATTTAAATTATTTCTTTAGTTAAGAAAATTAATCAGTAAATAGATATACGAAAATGGCAACTGATTATTTCCATGATCCATTATCTTACGACGAGCAAGTCGTTGCGGAAAAATTAGGTATATACGACTACTCTCCTAAACCAGAAAATGACGTCAACATGAATTTACGAATGGCACTTCTTCAGGAGGAACTTAATACCAGTAGAAAGCGAATTGCGAGCTTGCAGAGAGCTGGACAGAAGTCTAAGCGTGAAACATTCGTGGGTGGCGTGTCTGGCGGGTGCGGGTGCGGTGGATCGACTGAAGGGCTATGCGGTAAGTCAACTACTCCAGATAAAGAAGACGATATTTTCGGCTTTGGCAACAAGAAACTATTGCTATTTCTAGTCATTATTTTAGCTGCTTTCTGTGTTATGCAATATATTAGCTATCGTAATGAAACCAAAGAAATGCTCGATATGATGTGTGCGTTACTGCAGAATCAAGTAGCTGCAGGGCAGCAAAAAGCACCAGTACAAGCAGCTCAAGTAGCAGCTCCGGTAGCTCCTGCACAAGTCGTTTCGCAAACTTAAATCATTCTTTATTTTTTGCCATAATAATCATTAAAGCACTCTATGAAAAAGAATAAAAACTGAAACTGCTAAACATATTATATAGATACGAATGTCGGCGCAAGAGATTGAATATAAAGATGTCGGTGGGATCAAGATCTACACCGGCACTACTGAAGACTCGCGTGTTAGATATTCACGTAGTCTTAACTATCTAACGCATATTACTGAGGGTAAGGAGAAAGTCTTCCAACAACCTCAACCATCAACGCTTACAGCGCAAGGATTGATGTCCAATATATCGTTTGATGAAAAAGAAATCATCGACACTCTATCAGCTCCTCAAGGAGATATTCTATTAATTGGTTGTAATTTCGGCGAACTGCTCAATCCTGATTATGAAATCCCCAAAGTTGAGCGTAAGTCTGGGCGTGGTCGCAAACCTAAACCGAAGATCAAAACGAAACGCAGATCACAAGGCAATGGCAAGTATTTCAGTAGTCAGATCACCTTCGTGATTAGACATCCGACATCTAAGGTCATCTACAAAATCAAGTTATTTCGCAATGGTGTATTTCAAGTACCTGGAGTGAAAGACCCTAGTATGATGGATCTCATCGAGCCTGTAAATATTCTCAGAGAGTACCTAGCATATAACTTCGCCGAGGATGTACAAATCCTCAACTTTATGGCTGTCATGCGAAATTACAAGGCGAAAGTCACTAATGAGAATTTCCGTGTAGACCTGACATATCTGGAGGATATTATTAACTTCTACAAAAACTACAAACTATTCGAACCGTTTATTCGACGAGAACTAGTTGGAATTCCTAATAAACTACAAAACAAAGCTATGAAGTTCATCGGTAAGAGTAATCCGCTAAATATCGCTGAGATCAACTATAACACAGATAAATGTTTCTGTCTAAACATTAAGTTCTACCGATCGATGCCGGGTGACTCGCAAAAGAAAACTACAGTCAAACTACTCAAAAAAGGAAAGATTAACTTCGATGGCGGTAATTCCGAGTATGAAATGCTTGAACTATATTACTGGCTATTATATCTATACTCAACATTTTCGACAGAAATCCTCATCGATGTCCGCCAAATCACTAATGTATACAACTATTTAGAACTGAAAGATGTCGCGCAAACAGATCTTGTGTATAGTGATGATTCTGGATTAGAGGACAATACAGAGTGCAATTTGGATTGTCACGAGAAGAATACCGAGGACGAAAACGATGATCCCGATTTACAAGAAGCTATTCTTCGGTCCGTCTAAATTTATTCGGTCTTCTTTCTAGGTTTGCCAGATTCCACAGCCTTAGCGTAGTAATTTGCTAGATATTCATGCTTACTACGCAGCTCTTCAGCAAAAACTAAATCCGTAAGCGGATCTTGCACTATGCGCTTGGTACAATAATACATTAAACATGCGCCAGATGCCGCACCAATCAAAAACCAGAACATTATTTTTCAGACAACAGTATACTGTTTAAGTAAACGATTGTTTAAAGTATTTTAAAGTACTTCATACTGTACAATCAAATCCAGTAAAATATAGGCAATCACCATAAACAGCAATTGTAGCATAGTACCTTTTGTTGTAGTGCAATCACCTTCAACTGTTCCGCTAATGCCAGATAGCACTCCTTCAATAAATACATCGCTAAAAATAATCATACTTATCACAAATAGCATAAACGCCACTTTGTAATTGATGTTAGATAATAAATTACCAGTCATCTTCATTAAATCAGTTTTCTTTCCCTTCTTTTTTGACTTACGACTCTTACGAGATTTTCTATCGTCCTCGTAAGAGTCCTGATCCTCGCAATAGTTATCCTGATCCTCCTCCGCATCACTTAAGCCCTCGACATATTCGGACATTTTGTATGATAAACAAAAAGTGAAATTATAAATTATATCTATACTCATAAATAAATATGGCAGCTGAATTAACGCCTAAGACCTGTGTCGGCAAAAAGAATTATGCCGTCGCAAAAGACACAAATTGGTACGGGTTCAATGCACTACCAATTGCAGAAGACACCAGATGTGAATATTGCTATAGGCATTTGCGTATGCTAGGTGCTCAAGGAAATATGTTTGAAGTTGCTCATTACACACATATCGATTGCGATTCAATGACGGACCCGGTACTGAGCATGCTTGAAGTCGACGGCTTCCGTTTGCAAGTCACAACTCCGGATCAAAAGGTGCCGTTCTTGATCCATCCTACTAGCGGCGCATCACGTCGAAACGGAACTCTTGTTGTAGAACTGCCTGAAAAAACAAAGTACGCTATTACTATTGATCCACAAGTGTCCAAACAATTACCGAACTCTAAACTTTATTACAACTTTATGATGAAGGTTGGCGATCGGGAAGTGAAGATTAACGACGGTAAACCCATCTATTACCGCGACCGCACTACTGTACATGGGTTTAGTACAACTGATGCCTTTGAGTTTAAGGCAGCAGATCCATCAACTGAGAATCTCGAGTCCTTGCCTGCAAATCTTGTACACCTTGAAATTACATGCTTTAGACGTACTGGTGATCATTTTACTAAGCTTGCAACTCTTAATGCAAAGATCCAACTAAGTTACATTAATCCCGAAGTATATCAGACGTTACGGCACGCTCCGGAACTAGACCGATTACATGCTGTAGATGACTCCTATCCTGTAGTTTTACAACAACGCCGGCGACTTGAAACTGCTCGGGCGCGTGGTTTGCTTCCTACAGATCTACTCAGTCAGCTAAATCTTTCTAGTCCGGTGATGCCGAGCAGGTCTTCCGCTGCTCTTGGTAATCTGCCGCTTTCTTAATTTTTCTTAAGTAACTTATATAAAAAGGACTTAATCCTCGACAAACTCGACAGTTACTGTTTCATTTTTTCTACGGATAAATCTAAAGAAATCTACAGTGCGGTCAATAAAGGCATTATTGAACAACCATTTCCACTTTGCTGGATTGGCAACCTCACTCGCGAGTACATCGAGGATTTCATCAAGTCTTTTTTTCTCGATAATGAGTTTCGACTTATCACAATATCCCAAGCGTTCATTTGCATCGCACGCAATAAACATATTTGGAAATCTAGTTATCTTATGAGTGCCAATCTTTACAAATTTAGCTGCTAACTTATGCAACTCGCTTACTATCACCTTTTTCGGCTGCCCTCGTAATTTCTCTAAGCCTACACGATCAAAATTAAAGTATGTGTTTGATACATCGGCAAGTAACTGTTTCTTGTCATGGTGAGTGGCTACATATCTACTGATGATATTTTTAAGTTTATGGATATCTTCTGGATCGACTAATGAATCGATGAAGTCCCGTAATTTAGATAGATCCTTATTAAAATCAGTCTTTGCCAGAATAGCGGATAACTTAGTTCTTAATTGAGTATTACGTTGTTCATTAAATATACCGATAAAATGCATGAGCACTATGTTGTATAGGTAAAAATCATACAGACTCTTATTGAGCTTATTTTCATGTTCGGCTAAATGGCTGATCTTTTTCGTACCCTGCTTAACGGAATAAATTAAACTGTTGATTTCAAATGGATGGTACAGCATAGTTTGTATAGCGCTCTTAGATAGTGCTAAAGCCGCTGATTCCGTCATCTCATGTACAAAATAATTAACATTATTATGAATAAAGCCGACTATTTTATTATTTCCGCTAATCATAAGCCATTGCTGAACCTCAATTATGGGGTATAACGTTACACCTTCAAGCCCTGCCGATGCTGATCGCTCTAAATTCCAGTCTTTGAACATCTTCAGAATCTTCTGCAAGTCTGTGTAATTGGCGTTATACTCGCCGGCATATGGTGTAAACAATAAGCTAATATTCTTTTCAAGTGGATAATGGGATGCAGCAACAGGGAAATACATCTTCTTTCCCTTGTATTCTAAAACAACGGCGTAACATAAGTTTGAATAATTGATATAGAAATGTTTGATATTTACTCCGTAATCCTTGCAAAACTCCTTAACCGCTACTAAATCTACATGTGTTTTGATTTTTTCGAACTCTTGCGTCTCGAAATGGCGTCGTACGATTGCTCGCACTATTGTACTTAATCCGCTCTCATTCAAAAATAGCTTAGTGTCGATGATACCGGTTCTCTTAAATATCTCTGTATTAAACAGATATATCGGATAAAACTTAGTTTTCTTACGAAGTACGATTAAGTTTTTGTGGGTTTCAGGGAACATCTCAGAATATGTCTTCAAGCCCTTAGGCAGAACTAACTCAATAATCTCTTTCTGTTGATCGTCAAACATCACAACATTGATACCGAAATAATAATATCCGATACTAGACATCAAAATATTCCACGGAACATGCTCCCAGTCAGGATTTTCTATTGCGTTTTCGTCATCTATATCTAATAACGCATCACACATAGTGTCCGCATCACGGAAATATAGTCCGGCATTGCCATCAAGAATCACGCGGAACTTGTCAGGTGCTCCTTTAATTCTTAATACAGCCTCACTGATAAAATCTTTGACTGTTTTACTGAGTGCATGTGCAATCGTATGTAGCATGCCAATATCGTCAACCATAAATGTATTTTGATCGACACCGAATAAATAGTACCCATCAGCAGTCACACACTCCTGGTCGATACCACCCTCGGGTGAATATGTGTCGAAAAACAGAGGCTCAAGTGTGTTTTCAGGCAGCCGGCAGATGCGTCCGGACTCGATGTTCTTACCATAACTAGCGATATAATGCGATCCCTTAGTAAGATTGACCTTTTCGCCAGTGTAATCATGCTTAGTCAAACATGTGTTATGGATTTCCTGCTTCTTTTTATTAACATTTTCATTCATTTGAATTTTTTTGCAGCATGGGATACAGAAATCCCTAGGGTGCTGTTTAACAATAAACTTCACATACGGATACTTGACATTTGGACATGAGTACCAAACAGGCTTTTGTTTGGTGAAATTCCAATACTTTAGCGCTTTGGATTTACGATCCTTTGGTAATTTTGAGTATTCGTCATCCGTAAGAATAACCGGTTGGTACGGTTTCTGGCAAATTTTAGAGTAAATCACATTAGAGTTATATATTTTCTTGAAGTTATACAAAATTGGATCCTGAATCTTAAGGTTTTTTAGGGCTTTCTTAGTCTTAGTTTGAACTGTTTCACTAGTCTGCACCTTAATATGTTGGGCTGACCGTATATAAATCCCCAGCAACGCCGTCAAATACATATGAAAGAATTCTAACTCTACATCATCACGGATACCTGAAATGGTAATTTTCAACTTACTTGATACGTTGATAACTTGAAATAATCGAGTACGCGTAAATACCGAGTCCCATTTCTGACGTACAATACCATTCGACAAGAATTCGTAGTAGTTATCGACAGATACCGCTTTCTCGATGCGACTCGAATCATACTTATACATACCCTTGTTGAAGAAATATTCTAATCCGAGTAGAGAGTTTTCTTTCATGGTAATAATATTTACCTTGCGGAAATCGTCTAAGACAGACTTCAAGATATTAAATCGAGCCTCTGTAGTGTCGTCGTCAAAATAAAATGCCATCGCTGTCTCCGTAAATACAGCGTTTTTTGGATCAAGTTCTACAATCTTAGCCTTGTGATATTTGACACGCTCGCCATATTTATTAATCATTCTAATAATTGGGTTAATCTTATCAGAAACAGCCTTTGTAATCTTCTTGAAATCCATATGCGTTTCTTCCCGCCACTCGGTTCTAATAATGTAATTACCATTCTTAAATAGTACTAACCGCATATTTTCGTTTGTATCGGTGTTGATACGAATCTTAATCAGGATAGAATTAATAGGAATGGAGTCCTTCGGCTCGCGCTCATTCATATATGCCTTTCTAAGTACCACATTTTGATTTTCATGCAGTAGATTTGCCTTACAATACGTAATCATATCTGTAAGTTCTAACACATCAAATAGGTTTCTCAATGATAGAACGACATCGACATCCTGATTAAAGTTATTGATCGATATGGTAGTTGCAGTAATAGAACTGAACAACTTCTTTTGAATTTTTGTGTCATCCAGAAAAGAATACGCTTCAGCAGTGATATCCTGCTCTAAATCAAGTCTGTGCCGTAAGCTAAGTTTATCCGGCAGTAGTTCAGGGTACGAATCCTTGATCATCTTTTCGTTCTTAATGTATTCTTGAAACACCGACGGAGTGATCATGGGGAAATATACGGCGATAAATCCATAATAGATCAGGTCGAGCTGATATTTATCCTTATGCAGCTTGGAATACAAATCCGTAGGTTTAATTAAATCATTTAAATCTACGATATAAAACTCATTTGTTGAGTATTTGTAGTAGATATTTCTAAGTAGTTCGAACGTATCTCTAGCAGACACATGTAAGAAGTCCTTGTTATTATAGTATTCTATTTCAACCGGAACGCCTGATACCGCGTCCATACCCTTGATACTCGTTGGATCCTTATAGAAAGCGATAAGTCTCTCAATATCGATCGACTCGATATGCTTATGGACATTAGTCACATATTGCATAGGATACGATCTTTCGCGATACTTAAACCACAAATGTTGGCGATAAATAGGAATTCCAATAGAGGCGAATATCTTATACTTGAATTCTAGAATATTGTCTGCAGGACTGATCGCGATGTCTGTAATAAATTTAACACCGCCAATATGAGATACTTCAAGCGTTGCCTCCTTTTCTGTCAAGAAATCCATTTGCGGCATAATTTCTTCAATGTTTAATAAGTCTTTGTCAGGGTCGTCTATTTCTTGGATTTCTGATTGGGGTTCTTCTATTTGGGGGTTATCATCTTGCGATTCTATAAGTTCACTGTGCTCTTTAAGTTCGTCTTTTTCTTGTACTGAAGTAGCCGGTTTAGTAAAAGTACCTGTATCAAGCTGAATATCGCCAAGCTCGGCGAGTAGATCATCATCGATTTCGAAATCAGCACCTCCGCGTTTAGACTTTTCTAACTCCGCGACCCCTAATTTGAACTTCCACCCTGCCCCGTAGAATTTTTTTAATACATTATTCGTACTCAGCATAGGATTTTTCTCCAGCTTATGTAATTCGCGTTCTACATCTTTAGGCACCGAACCAACATATACGTATGTTTGTTTTAGCGCTCCACCTTGTAGATTCACGATTCTAAGCTTGACAGGATCATGCGAAAACTCGTGCGTCATATTTTGAATATATTTCTAGAGATATAATCGTCTTAACATATATTAATCTTCCCGATGGCATCCGAAAAATTTCTAGTTAAGTTCTTCAGTAAGTTGACTAAAGAAGACTTTAAGTCTGACGCGTTTCTGGCGGCGTTCTATAAGTTCTTTAAGAAATCCAAGTCCAAGGATTTATTCCAATGCTATATCGATTACATTTTACGTAATCGCGAGTTTCAGGATGAAAACGAACGTGTTACCGCTCTTAAGGAACTATACGATGAAATCAAAGACACGATCCTAATCAAGGATGAAGACGCATCTACGGATTTAGGATTCGTGTCTGAGAAAGAGCGAAGTGAAAGTCAAACACGGCATGCGGTACAAGAGTCTGTTCCAGCTAAGAAAAAGAAAGTTAAAACTACAAGCTTGCCGCAAACCGGAACTGTAAAGGTCAACAAAGCAAAAGCTATGCGTGTATTAAGCGGCTTCATCAAACAGTCAAGTATTATCACCTACGAAGATCCTAATGAAATTTCAAATGAACAGGACGAAAAGTTCCGTGATAACACCCAGGCGAATATAGTAGATGAAATTGTCAATCTTGATGGGCGCGAACTGCCAAAGCCACACCCGGACATCGAGTTCGGCAAACGTTCGGATATGATGAATATTTGGCGAGATACTGAAGCCAAATGCAAAAAGCTATGTGAAGAGCCGACTTTGGACTTACTCGTGAGCAAACTATTTTTCGTTGATACACAACAACTCGCCGCAAAACCTAATAAGTTGCAAACCGTTGAACTTGAAGAAATTAATGAACTACTTCCGGTCGAAACTTTCGTCGCTACATACTCTAAGGTAAAATACAACACTACTATCAAGCTTGTTAATTCGATACCTCTTGATGAGGCTGTTACTCGCGCCAAGCAAAAAATTAAGACACTATATATCTGTACAGGTTCTCAGATGGTGCAGGGTGGTAACGCCGATCAAGGTATCGATGTACAGGAGAGTATGTTATATATGACAAGTACATATTCGGTTGGTATTAGCAAAGCACTACATGCTTATCCCTTAACAATAAACCAGGTATTAATTTGTCCGAATGTACTAGTTTTCAAAGATAGTAAGTATCAAGAGTTACCTATGAATAAGTATCAGCGAATCGCTGTAATGTGCTGTCCAAATCAATGGCGCCCCAAGCTACTGAATCCGAAGTTCGCTGATTTATCTTCGGAAGAACCTAAGAAGTATCTATACGACACAAAAACAACTTATGAATCATCCGTAAATTACACAAATATCATTAAATCTATGGCTAATGTATTAGAGACTGCGCTATTCTTTGGTTATGACACGATCGTAATTGACGACAGAGCAATTGAAGACAATAATGCACCTGCTCATCTCACTGCAAAAATGTTGAAGGAAGTACTCAATATTTACAACGGGCGGTTTAAGGAAGTGGTTATCGCTGTAAATCGAGCCGCGTCTTTTAATGTTTTCAGACATTATTTCTCTGTGTAAGATATACTAGTTTTAACTAATTATCTAAAATGCATGTACCTCATGGGGTGTACGTTGTTGCGATCTTACTATTAGCTTTATATTTTGTTTATCAGGACGAGCTAGAAACATTTGTTACTAGAACAAACATATGTAATGAAATAGATGGTCGTTGCTATAACGTAGTAGAAAAATTTACTGAATCTGAACGTGCCAGCCAAATATTAGCCGAACTTAACTTGTTCTGCTTACAAATGATGAAACACTTACGTAAGAAGTATCTATGGGAAAATCACCCTAATGCTGAGGCTCGTGGTATCGTACGATTTTTACTATCTAACTATAATCCGGATGGTATCATCGAAAACGCACCAACCGGCAATGTTAATACCAGCTATGTCGATGATAAAGGCAAAGAATTTGGTATATGTCTACGAGAAAAAATAAGCGGTCAGAACAAATTCCACGATATGCACGACTTAGAATTTGTTGTTCTACATGAAATGTCCCATATGGGTAATATAAATTATGGGCATGAACAAGACTTTTGGGAAGTGTTTAAATTTATGTTGCGCGAAGCTTATCTCGCCGGCTTGCATACTCCTAAGAATTACTCTGTAAATAATATGAACTATTGTAGTTTATTAGTTACCCATAATCCATATTTCGATAAAACTATTCGGAATATCTAGTAAGGGCATAGCCCTTACGAACCACTCATATATAAGTGGGTTTTAGGGTATTTTATTTTTTAATAAGGGGTTCGTAAGGGCTGTGCCCTTACTAAAAGAAATTTGAAAAGAAATTTATTAATATTACATCAACCATGGAACCTAGAGGTTTTGAGAACCTACAAACCTGCATTGAAAAATGTACGGTCGGTGCTGACGTATTTTATTATGATTCTCGTTTTGGAACTAAGATTGATGAACATACTTTACATCCATTGTATAAGAGATGTTTTACATCTACGGCTCAGCCCGTAAGTGATATCGCGAGAGTTGTCCGCGATGAAAACAACTTTCACATTAGCCTTACATCTCTGAATCGATCGATTCAGACTATGGTCAAGTTCTACCCGTGCGATAAAACATTTGTATGCCGTGATTTCGATCCTAGAGTTGTCATTCCGGCTATTTTAGCATCGAGTGCAAAAGAATATCTCAAGGTGAAGGATCACCCATTTTACAGATTCGGGTATGTCGCGGATTACACGTTTTCACCTAGTGATTTAGATTTACGATATACGCGAGCTGCTAATAGTCTTGCAGATGATATGCGGTTTACTACTGATTTCCAGAAATATACTCAAACCCCTCAAGTACAAGCATTTATTGCTCAAGCTAGAGAAGAAGATGAAATTAAGCGTATCACTCAGCAGCTTACTGAGCCGTCGAAACCAAAAACACCACCGAAAAAGCAAGGGTTGGCATTTGCGAACGAACTTGACTGGTACGATAAAGACTACGAAGATCTTATTCCGGCAAATCGTAGTAAGACTATTGACATCGCGGAAATTATGCATAGTAAAGAAAAGGATAGTTATGAGCGTATTCAAGAACCGCACAGCGATTCAGACTGTGATAGCTGCGGCATGTTTGGGGTAGACGATCCTGATAATCTATTGCCGACAATTACTAAGGCTGATATCGAAGAACTGGAAACCTTGTTTGGAACTGGTCGTGACGAACACACTGCTGGAGAACTAGCACATGAAATGGCTTCGAATGAACCTATGGTTGATGAATTTGTTAGTGACTACCGTATTCCGCGTATTCCATTGAAGAAGCTTTCGTGGTGCCCACCGTCTGCGCCTAAAATGCAAGACGCACAGCGCATAGAATACGAAAAAATAATTCAAGAACAAGCCAGACAAAGAAACGAAGAACTTATTAGGCTTAGAGAATTGCAGAAACTTCTATCAAGTATGCCGGAATATACACCTGTACCGAAGCATCTAATTCCCACATTGGACAACCGCGATGACAACATGTTTGATTATGGCATTCCCCTAACTCAGGATTTTCTCGATAAGATTCATCAAGCCAGAGTTACTTGTCCGCCTGCTTGTCCGCCTGCTTGTGTACCATGTGAGGTGCCTCAAATTCATACGCGTGAAGACAATATTGATCCACCGCCCGAATTTGATTTCCGCTAAATAATCTAATCTAAGAAATCTAATTTAAGAAATCCATATCTACCTCAACGAAACCATCCATGACGGATATATCGGCACCTATAAACTCATACATGCCTTTGTTTGTCGAGCTTTGTCTCAGCGCTACCCCACTAACTATTATTTTTTGCGGTTTTGTCTGTTGTATGTCCGGATGTTTTTCATAATCGGGGCGCCCAACACCTTTCAATATCTTGCTATCAAGAGTAACTGCATTATGATTGAGGTGAGAAACATACGCCTTCGCTGGCTCATTCCAAATGTACAAATTCATACGATATCCCTCGTAGATGCACTTCTTAATCTTGCGGACTTCTTCCATACCTTCGGCAAGATTATTTTGCAGAATGTCTGTCAAGTTATACTGACCCCGTGGCTTGCCATATCCGTTGTAGAATGGATTCATACCTACGTTTAATAAGTCAGTAATCAGTTCGTCGCGTGTTTGAATAATGTTCAGTAACACATCCGGGTTGAATTTGTTAAGCTCTGCCCATTCGTAAATTTTGTTAACTAAACTTTTATTTGTTTTTTTGGAGGATTTCTTAGCAGAGGGACTTTTTGGGCTTCTCGGTTCTTTACCGCCGAGAGTGCCGCTTCGACTATCATCCATATCTGAAAAAGAATCATAAAACACATCTTTTTCGTCGTGTACGTCAGTGACAGATGTTTTGGGTATCCTCTTACCGACAACGGCATGGTGTAACTCGTCAGCAATATCTCCGATAAAGTACATGAAATCGTTCCAAATAAATAGATATTCGATAAATTCGTCAGCAACTAATAAATTGTAGTACATTTGGACTTCACTTGCTGGAACATCCAGCGGATTTCGCGGAATATACTTATTTTTCTTGATACCAAGTTCATGCCCGGCACTGATAAAGCAGGCGATTGTTATTAGATCTAATACATTTGCCCCGTGATGATAGCCAGCTAATACCATTCTAGCATTCTCAATCGTTACTTTACGGAACTTAGATGTGAACCAACCGAATACGGTAGGATTATATTGATGGTCAATGAGCCCTAAAGCCCTAAGTTTTTCTAACCCATATTTAAAACTATCAGCAGCGGGCGACTGCATGAACACTAGTGACGACAAATCGAACGGTTTCACAACTACTAAATGATACCACCGCTGATCGAATTTATTCATTTGGAAGGCATTAGGCGGCATAATTTTCTCACCGTCGGAATCTAACTCTAAGTCATTAGTAGCAACTTCCTCTAATTTAGTTTCTGTTTCATTAAGAATACAGTCAAGTACTGCGTTAGTTACATCAGATTTAATGATATCAGGAAACGGAAGGGGTGCCAGCGCGTCGTATGTAGACTTCGTATAACATGTATAAAATACACCCGGGTCTTTGCGCCCTACTCGACCACGACGCTGCCTCGCTGACGCCTGAGTTACAGATTTATTTAATAGCGCCATTACTCCGAAGTTAGGATTGAACTGTGATTCATTCACATAACCAGTGTCAATACAATATTTCAGAGTATCGATAGTTAATCCTGTTTCAATAGCGTTCGTTGCGACAATTACTCTACGACTGGCTTTTACCGTTTCAATAATCTCTTCGGTTGGCTCTCCTAGCGCGTCAAACTTATAAATCGGTACAACCACTGATTCAATTGGTGAAAATGTATTTTGGTACTCAGTTTCTCCCTTCTGCATATTTTCGGACGTAACAGATACAGGGCATATATAATACGCCTGCGGCTTAGGTGGTTTTGCAGCGCCTCCTCTCTTATATTTTTTCTGCTGTTCTTCGGAATGTTGTTTTGCATACTCGAGACCTTTAGAAAACACATCAGCATTGAGCTTATGTATACGTTTGACAATTTCTTTAATTTGCCCGCCGCCTTGCACGAAAATTAATATATCCCTGAATAATTTGTTCTCTTCAATATCCGCGATGTTATCGATATGGATTTTCTCGGTTAGATCTACTGCATAAGTCATATAATCAGTTACATCAAATTCTGAATAGTTATCCTGTATGGGAAATGAGCTGCCAACAATATCCAGAAACGCATCCTTCGGGCAACTAAAATAATCCATAAGCGGCTCTGGATCGAATGTACCGGACGTTAATATTACGAAGGGACAATCGGAATTTTCGTAATTTCTTTCTAGAAATCTGCGTAAATAAAACAACGTTGTGTCTGTTTCGACAGATCGTAAGTGAATCTCGTCCAGAATAATATACGAGTACTTCTTCATAAATTCTTCATCAGTCAATAACTTCAAATGTTGTAATAGAATACCGATCGTTGCGAATAACACACCCTTAACTGGCTTGCGTACTAGAGAGCCGGTTTGATATCCAATTGTTTCGCCAATTCTTAGACTTGCGTTATACATAGCGATTTGGAACGGAATATCAGTGGCGGTGGCAATAGTTGGCTGTGTGCAAATGATATTCTTCTTAAGACCACGCTCCTCGTAGAATTTAGCAAATATAGCTGGCGGAAATACAGTTGATTTACCTGTTCCCGTGCCTGACCGGAAAACGCCCACTCGCGAACCTGGACCCTTAATCTTAATCTTAGGTGGCGTTTTCTTATCCCATGCCCTATCTACGAGATATTCAATAATCCAATCGATAGACTTCTGAGTTTCTAGTTTCTTCTTCTGTTCCTTAGTCATCCATTTTTGCGGAACGATGCTACCGGGTTTTAGCAAAGTTGGTAACGACATTTCGGTATATTATTAAGTAGATTAAATTTAAAAACAAGGATATGTATAGTATGGAACATATCTTAAATGACTAAAACAAGTATCTTTGTGTCCATTTCAATCATCCTTATCGTTATTTGGATCTATTTTCTACAGTATCACAAAATACAGACCGAATACAAATTGTTTGCAGATGTATTTATAAATAATCCGAATCTTAAAACAGGAGATCTAATACTTTTTAAGGCGTATAACAATTTTAACTCTATATTCCATGGGTCGTACTTCGGACATATAGGTATAGTGTATATCCATGCAGATGGTACACCAATGTTGTTTGAAGCGAACGGCGTTGAGAGAACGCCGCTGATGTCACACCATTCTAAACGAGGAGTGTTTCTTACGCCTCTTGTTGATCGATTAAAAAAATATAAGGGGCGCTGCTTCTGGAAACCGCTTAACGCTCAGCTCAATGCAAGCATTATACATGGGTTCGAGGAGTTCATGAACTATTGCTTAGATAATTTAGACTATGATTATTCAGTCGTAACCGGAGGCATCAAGAGATGGTTCGGTGTGTCTAAATGTGGAAAGGGTACAGATTGTGGACAAATTGTGTTTCTTAGTTTAATTAAACTTGGGTTACTGCCGATTGAAGAGTATGACGTGCCTAGATTACATCATCTCAAGTATGTTTGTAACGTTAAAAATCTGCAATTCGATTATAAGTATTTGCCGTTGGTAGAAGTGATAGATCATCCTTTTGCTGATTAACCTCTTCTCAAGGGATATTTGTACACAGGAACTATATACTCGATATCATCCCATGGATTTCTATGTAATAGGGTGTTATCAGGCTCGAACGGTTTGCTGTCTGTACCGAATCCCTCAAACTTAATAGAAATACGCGAATAGCAGGCGAGTAGCAGAGTAAGCGCTACTAATACGCCGATCGTTAAATACTGTACAGTTGAGTCGCTCATTTTTCGTAAGCTATATTTATAAAATTTGATTATTATTTTTTGATATATCTTATAAATTGCATAAATGGCTACCCCTGTAGATGAAGTGCAATCCTTGGATGACGCACAAGTACCTATGTGGACATTTTACTCAACTGAGGGTAAGGAGCGATTTACCATTCCAGTCGAGGTCGCAAAAATGTCCGGCGTGTTCGCATCTATGATCGAGATGTCTGAGAATGAGCGTGCTGTAAGTTTGTCGGTTATTAAACAAACATTTGACAACTCTCAAGAAGTTTTTGAGGTCAATACTGATAAACTATTTAGATATGTGTATGAATATCTGATGATGTGGGAGCCCAATCTTAAAAAATCCGATTACGTCAAAGTCGGACCTGTGCAGACGAGTGAAATCCAACATGTTCTGCAGGATATCGATATCAAGTTTATCGAAGGCTACTTGGCTGATTATCTCGCGGGGTTCAAGGGAACTATTTCTGAGGTCCGACGCCAGAAAGTTAAAGGCTTAGGCGTGCTGTTAGCTCAAGTAGATGGTGTACTAGACATCCAATCACTCGCGAATAAACTGTACGCATACATCGCCGTTACTGTTTGGAACACATCAATCGTAGATTTCGCTGAAGCTATGAATGATCCAGCCTTCCGTAAAGCCCAAGAAGCCGCAATTGACACATGGAAACAAGACAACCCTAATAGGTTCGCCGGCTACGTTCGCAGTCATACAACGGGTGATATTACACTACCACCCACAAACGAGACCTCGCCGGAGGACTTGGAAGAGCTTGAGGACTTTTCGCTTGCAACTCAGTCACGCGGTGCGAATAATACAGCTGAAGCTTCCGACTCGGATTCAGACGTAGCTTCTGAGTCGGAATAACTTTTTCTTTTTTATGAGAAATAAGTGTTATCCTTTCTTCTTTAAATTTGAAATACACTAATGTGATATATACGGACTTATAAAAATGAGTAAGGCATACACACAGGCTCTAAATAACGTTCCCGCAGATTGGCGTGCTTTGCTAGAAACGAAAGAACTACCCATAATCTTCGAAAGCTTGCGTAGTGCAAAATTTACACCACCCGCCGAAAACATCTTTGAGTTTGCGAAGCTTACATCCTTGGAAAATATCAAAGTGGTAATTATCGGGCAAGACCCTTATCCACGAGCTGGCGATGCACATGGTTTAGCATTCTCATGCTTGACGAATATACCGGCGAGTTTAAAAAACATTTACAAATGTCTATTCGCCCAAAAACTCATTACGGAAATTCCCACAGATGGCAACCTTGAATACTGGGCAAAGCAAGGGGTACTTCTTATTAACCGCGCATTAACTACGCTAATTGGTCAGCCTAATAGTCATGCAGATTTGTGGGATTCATACACCAAGGATTTAGTTAATACCTTATCGAAACGCAAGCCTCTGATTTTCATGTTATGGGGTAACAATGCACGTGAACTCACTGACTACATTGATGACAAATCGGTAGTTTATGAGTGGAGTCATCCGAGTCCATTAGCTCAAACACATCAAAAGTTTATCAATTGCCCACATTTTAAGGATGCGAATAAGATGCTGGTCAAGCTCGGATGTGAACCAATCGACTGGAATACCTCAGAACCAGTTAGTGAAGTAGAACAAGAGTTCGGACTTGGACCTAAAACTCAAGTTGCATTTACGGATGGGTCGTGTTTTCCAAATAAGGCATGTAAGGAGGCTAAGGGTGGTTATGCTGCTCAGTTTGCATTAGGTTCGATGAAAGATGTAGTACTATACGGTAGTATTGATAATACTGTACATTTTGCGACCAATCAGCGAGCAGAGGGTATCGCCATACTTCGAGTTTTAGAATATCTTCTGGCACATAAAGATGAATGGGAAGTGTGTATCATTGTATCTGATAGTGAGTTTTGGATTAAGATGTTTGAAAATTATATGCCTAGCTGGGCACGAAACGATAAATTCGATGAAAAAAAGAATCCAGATCTGACTAAACAGATGTGGGAGTTATATTCGACATTGACTGACGAGTACATGAAGTCCATCCAATTTAGACATATGAAGAGCCACGGCAAGGATGGATGGCAAAACGAAACTGAAGGCACATACAAATATTTCTGCTTTGCCAATAATAAATATGTTGACGAGCTTGCTAGCTATGCCCGCAATAGTTTAAAGCCTGGACAGGATGTGATCACAAATGCTTCGTATGATGATGAATAAGTTTTTTAGGAAGTCATCAAACAATTACGCAGCAAGTCTTAGTGCTTAAGTCAATTCTTCCTTTTTTGACGTCAGCAATCACATCAATTGCATCTGAGACAACAACGTCAACGATCGTCATTAGGGCATCGACTTCATCCTGGGACAAATCACTGCGAGTCTTGATATACTTTTCAAGGGCAGCAATGACTACTCCCTTCTTCACGTGGTTCTGCAGCTTCATCTTGGAAGTCAGAATCATGCAGTTTGCGACGACACGAATGATAAGTGCCTCGGTAAGCTTACGTCCATGTAGTAGATCTGAGATACCATCGACTACCTGCTGGACCTGAGAAGCGTCGAATAAAAGGCTGTTTTGGGGTTCTTTGGCGTCTGGCGCTTGAGCCTCTGTAGCATTAGCCTGCTGTTGTGGCTCTTGAGCCTGAGCCTCTGGAGTCTGAGCCTGCTGTTGAGGCTCACTATTAAGTTGCACTTGTGAATCTGACATTTTTAGATTTGTGTGAACTTGGATTCGTATAAAACACCTATATTATAAAATTTGAAAAAGTCTAATCCAAATATAATTACCTACTAAATTACATAAATGGCTACCGCCGAATTCTTGGTGGAACCGGTTAATGTTATCCCCGCATCTAAGTTCAACAAAAAGATAGACCCTAAGAAGCTGTTCATCGCTGGACAGTCGATTGTTGATTCACTTAAGACCGTAGAACTCCAGGCTGATCATATTAATGGATCAGCAGGAACTCAAGCCGGACGGCGTCGAGCTCGCCGCCAAGTAGATAACGAGGTCGCCGTACACCTGAATGAGTCATTTAGTAAGATTGACCATATCCCTGGAATGAAGACAACTCTTTATCCGCATCAGCAAACAGCTGTAAAAGCGATGCTTGATCTAGAATACGCTAGAGATACTCAAATGGTAAGTACTGTTATGGGGTCCGCGTATAAGGTAAGTTACAACGCAGCGGTTTTATCAGAGCCTGTAGGTTCCGGCAAGACAATCGATGCGCTTGCTGTAATCATGATGAGCAAGATTCCACGTGCCGTTCCGGATATTATGGAGCTGGCGTATCCAAAAGGACCGAGTTCTAACGGTTACATCCGTAGAAAGTTTAAGAAATTTCTGCGACCCACGCTGATCTTTGTCGGCGTCAGTGTTATGAAACAGTGGGAACGAGCGATTCGAGAGTTTACGGATCTCAAAGTCTACAAGGTCAATACTATTGTGGATCTACGTCCGCTTCTTGGTATGATCACCGACGGATCTATCAATGAGTACGATATCATTCTAGTGAAGAATGGCAAGTTCACTGTTGAGATTGAACTACCAACCGGGATCTCTATCGAAGACAAGAACAAAGTTTCACAGCCATACTTCTACAATATTCTGGCTAACTTCCGGCAGTATTGCTGGGCGCGAGTGTTTGTCGATGACTTTGACACGATTCGTCTACCACATAACGCTGGTATCGTTAATGGTATTTTCACATGGTATATCTCTAGTACTCGTAAGCGCATGGAGTTTCGCGGCGCCGGTACAAACACAGCAGCTTCTGCCAGTGAAATTCTCCGTAGTTTCGATTATGGCTGTGCAAACATTATGTACAATCATTTCCTATTCAGATATCTGAACGTTCGAAACGACATCGCGTATCTGAAGGCGACAACCGCAATCCCGAATCCCAAGTATTGGATTGCGTCTTTCGAAAACCCGAACAATAAGTACATTTCCCTTCTAAGCGGTATCAACGATGATCAGGTAAATCAGATCGCTGAGATGCTTAACGGTGATGCTATTGGCGCTGCTGCTGAAGCCGCCGGTATCAAATCTACATCTGTTGCTAATATCTTTGAGAAGATTCTTGGAGGTAAGTTTCAGCAATATCGATTCTCCGGTGATTTGCTGTCATTCATTGAGCATTGTAACGAAAGCGAACCTACCTGGCTGCCTATGAATCAGAATCCAGACGACGAAGACCGATATGGCAAGCGTGACTTAATTGCTTTCCGCGAAATCGAGTATAAATATCCAGGTGTTAAGAAGCTTCTAGAATCGACTGAAGAGGAGTACACTGAGGTCAAGAAACAAACAGGGGTCGCCATTCAGCGAGTCAAGGACAATATTAAGACTGGTAAGTGCCCGATTTGCCGCGATGATCTCGCGGATGCCGATGATACAGCAATCGCCAAATGCTGCGGTACAATCTTCTGCGGTAATTGTGCTATCGAAGGTCAAAACCTCAAGGATCGTTATCGTAAACTGAACGGCAGATGTTCTAAGTGCCGAGCCCAGATTACTATCAAGGATCTAATTTACATGGAGAACTTTGATCTATCTAAGATTGAGAATGAGGATTTCGAGGATGAAGAAGACGCAGCACCTGCACCTGTGGTTGCTAAGGCAAAATCCAAGCCAATCACGAAATACACAGCGATTATTGATATCATCCAGGGCAATCCAGTGCCTAATTCACGTCGTGTTGATATGTATATTCCTAACATGATGAAGGGCGGGGCATATCTACAAGAAGCAAAAGTTCGCAAGGTACTAATCTTTGCGAACTATGACGAGACTCTAAAGCACATTATTAAGGAACTTGATGAGGAGAAAATCCACTATTGGCGATTGATGGGCAGTTCAACGGACATCGATCAAGTCGCAACTGCATTCACTCGATGCAACACAACGTGCGCATTAGTCGTCAATAGTACAAAACATTGCAGCGGTCTAAATCTACAAACAGCCACGGATCTAGTGTTTGCACATTCAATTATCGATCCGGCTATCGAAAGTCAAGTCGCAGGTCGTGGGCATCGACTCGGTCGTAAGAACCCACTGAACATCTGGTATATGCAGTATGACAATGAGGTCGCACAGCTAGAGGCGAGTCATGGTGTACGCAATATGTCGCAAGATGAGCTGAACGAAGAACGTAAGCGTGAGCTAGGTGAGACCAATGCCACAATCGCTGACGTCAAAGATAACTCACATGCTGGATTCTCGGAAGGTAAGACGAAGGATCATCGTAACGAGCGCAATGCCCCTAAGTTCGCAACAAAAAAGAAATTGGCTGACTCAGATGATGAAGATGAAGAAGAGGAAGCCGATCCCGATCGCGACGCTTCAGATGATGAATAAATTTGAAAGGGATATATTCCTTTCTTCAGTCATACGCTAAAAGGTTATGTAAGGCAATCTCTGCAATAACTGGATAATGATCTGATCCATATTTTTTTAGAGGTGTTGCGGAATTAGCACGCTTTGGTTTAAGAACCTTACCTCCCAGAAGGATTACATTTCTCAAATAGATCCAGTCAATCATAGGATCGTCGTTTAAATATGTACCCTGGTGGTCAACTACTGCAGGCTTGAATTTCGCGAATCTTTTATGAGTTGTTACGTTTGACGTGTTAAAGTCGCCAGATATGATAACAGAATAATCTTGCATATATGGTTTTAGTAGAGTAAGTAAATGTTTAATTTCGACTCTGCGCTTTGTTTCCTCCACATCCGAGTCTAAATGAATATTCACAATTAGTGTTTTATTACCGCTGATAGTCACATCTAGGAAGGCGAACGCAGTTCCTAATTTGTCGACTCTGTAAACTTTCTGTGATCCGATTGATGCGATACCCTTTTTGATAAGAATTAGATTACCATATGCATTTCCTTTTTGAATAGCTTCGTCTGTTTTATGCATAGCTAGCGAATAGATAACGTATTTTTTTTCTAGATTAGCTTTTATCTGTTTAAGCACGCGGAAATTTACTTCCTGTAAAAGCATAATATCTGGACTTGATGCGGCAAGAAATGCAAACATTTTAGGTAATCTATTAGTCTCATTTAGTACTTCCGGTGGAATTCCAGGGTAATCCACGGACAAGTCTTTGTAATCAATAAATTGCTCGGCTAAGATGTTGAAGCTAAGGACTTTGAGCTTTGTTAACTGAACTTTTGCTTTGGACATTTTTTTTCAGCTATATATTTTCCTGACGGTAAAAAATTGAAATAGTTATTTGTAAGTATATTTACTAAGTTGCCAGAAGAAATATGTTCAGGATTAACCTGTTGGCAGCCCCTCTGGTTCGAATCGGTGCAGGATCGTGGCGTGCAACGAAGCCGTATCGAGTTGTACGGAAAAGTACACCACCTTGCAAGCGAGAGCCTCAAAAGAAGCCTATTACTTCGAAGCCCAGTAAGAAATCTACTAACAAGCCTCACATGAAGACTGAGAAAGAAAAGAAGGAACCAGAAGTCTTCTTCTGGTTCCCATAAATTTCTTTTTTTGTGATTAAATCTTTCCGAAAAATTGAAATATACCCATACAAATATACATTATAAGAATGTCGTGGTCTGCCGGCGGCTTAGAAGCTGTGATCGACATTAAAAAAACAGTCCTCAAGAAGAAAGTAATACTAAATATCATCATCGAGAGTTATTCGTGGTATGATCGGATCTTCCGATACACTCACATGACTTTTGCATTAGTTGCTCCGCTTGTGAGTTTCATTGACCAAATGGTCACCGGTTCGGTTGAAAACACAAGCACTGCTGTACTCGTTATCAGTAGTATCGTAGCCGGCATGATTAAGCTTAAGGATTATCTCAAGTTCGATAAGCTTAAGGATCAGGCAAAACAACAAACTGTTAAGTACCAGCAATTGTACCAGCGTATCGAGCGTGAAATGCGCAAACCGGACATAAACCGACAAAATGAAGAAGAGTTTATTGCATGGATTACTAGAGAATTATCGATTATCGAAGTCGATGACCCAGATCTACCGCAAAGTCTCAAGGAGAAATATATTCAACTATGTAAGGACCGCGGTATTCCTTACGACGAAGATCTTGATGCTCTCAATGAACTTTTCGCAACGAAAGTTCAGATTGTCGTTCAGAATTTGGTTGAGGATGCAGCTGGTAATGTTCAGCCTGCCCAAAGTCATCCAACTCCTGTAAGAACGGATTATACCGGGCAGCCTCAAGAAGATCCACGCGAACCACCAATCAAAACTCACGCACAACTGACCTATGCGAATAACTTACAAGCCCAGGGTATCCCGCTAGTTACCATGTCCGCTTCTCAAAATACTCCTCCTAATATACCTCCTAATATACCTCCTAATATACCTCAAAATACGCATATCCGCCGCCAGAGCACTGCGCGTGTAAGATCACCATCAGATGAAGCCGATCGTAGAGAATATCGTGAAAAAATAAAAACACTTGATACTGGCAAGGATCTAGACTGGGCTATTGAGCGGCTAAATGGGATGCAATGATTTTTTGTAATTCCTTAGAATCAATCCATTATGGCTAAATGGGATGCAATGATTTTTTGTAATTCCTTAGAATCAATTGGCTTATATACGAATTCCTTAAACCATGGGCGAATTTCATCTTCAAGAACCATTTGCGCGGTAACGCCGATCATCTTTGCTTGGGGATTAATTTTATTAACGGCATCTGCAAGTTCGAATCCAGACATTAGTGGCATTCGTATATCTATTAGTAGTATATCAAACGCGGCAGGATCGCGCGAGTAGATATTAAGCGCCTCTTCTCCATTTGCAGCCATTGTAATCGCTATATAACCCAATTGGCGAAGTAGTTTTTCGATCACGATTCTATTAATTTGTTCATCCTCAACTACTAACAAGCGAGTCTCTGAATTATCATGTTTAGATAGTCCGCTGAATATCTCGACCAGCTTAGATTTGAAGGTTTGATAGTCATAGTCTGTGGTTAATGAATAAGTGTATGACTTGTGAATTCGATCGCTAATTAGTAAGGTCTGTGTCTTAGGATAAATAGAAGTAAATGACCACTTATTTGGATCCTGAACCTGACATACAATCAAGTCAAAATGTTTGTCCTTGTGCAAGATTGACAGTTCTTCATATGTGCTGGCAAGTACATATTTCATATGATATTTCTCAAACACCTTACACATATCGACCTTATTATTGAGATCATCAATGAGTAATATGTGTTTGTCTCGTAGATTGCGTAGTGTATTACTAAGTTGACTAGGCGGTTCTTCTTCGCAAGCAATTAGAGTAAACTCAAAACATGAGCCTACACCTGCTTGTGAGCTAATCAATTGTAGATTACCGTTAAGGGCTTTAGCTAACAAATAACTTATACGTAAGCTAAGACCCTGTTGTTTTGCATTCGTTAATAATTCCATCGGTTTGAATAGGTTTGCTCGGCATTTCGGATCAATACCAGGACCGGTATCTTTGATAGAGAAACTAATAGCGTGCTGTACGTCCTGTACGCCTGATACACTGTACTCTACTAAACTATTACCGCGCTCTGAATCCTCTGCGGCTAGATTAACAACTGTCGCCGACAGATATACAAATATTTCACCCTTTTGTGTGTGTTGTAAAGCATTTTCTAGTAAATTAATAAGAATTTGTTTGATACGTTTAGAGTCACTGTATATGTATTCTGGCACGCTTGAGTCGACGTGTGAATCTATTGTAATCTTATTAGATTTGTTTAAGCTGTTAGCGAGCTCTAGCGTGTTAGTTATCAAATCACGAATGTTAAATATCTCTTTATTGAGGGTAAGTTTGCCTAACTCTAATTTAGTCATATCTATGATATCGAAAATATTAGTAGCAAGCGCCACAGTTGACTGATTAAGATATTCGAGAGCTTCTTGATTTGCATCCGTAGCAGTCTTAGAAATTTCCTTCGTCATATGAAGAATACCATTTAGAGGTGTTCTAATTGAATGGCTGATATTACTAAGCATCAATTCTTGTCTAAATTTCTGGCGATGTAGTAAATCACTTAGCGCAAGCTTATCTAAAAAGGCACAGATTATGAAGTTTTTTTCGGAAGCGGACTCAATATCTTCGTGCTGGTTTGCCAAGCCAGTCTGCTCCTTAAAAAATTGCCACCCAATAAGAATCTTTGCTTCCTTGGATTTTATTTCTAATGTATTCGCTAAAATTGTATGCCGAATTGGTATATTTTTTTCATTCGGTTCATCTAACAAGTACCAACCTAGAGATTTATTGGTATTTAATAAAGAATCTATATGTAAATCATATATTGCCGGGATATACCAATAGCCATGATTTACATACCAGGAAACAATTACAAAATCACAGTTATAATCATGAATGATAAGTTTTACCAGGTTCTCCGTAGTTGGGTCGTTTTTGTAAGCATTAATAAATGCTAAGGACATTTGCAGTTCTATATTTATTGCATTATAAAATATGAAGTAGATATGTATGATATATGGCAAGTTTATAAATGACGAGCAGCGTACGTGATTTTACAGATTTTGAGGCATTCCCTGGAGAAATTGACGAGGGCACTAACTATCACTCATTGCCATTACTATGGCATAAGGATGGTGCAAACCGATGGCGAATGTGGCAAATACATGTCCGACTGATTAAAGCAACTAAAAATACTCTATCTGGCATTGATTGGGATCTACTTAAAGAGAAGCAATTACCTATCAAACCAGAGTATTACACAATTGGAACTAAGATTCCGAGCAGCATTGTAGCTCAGGCGTGGGTTGAAACTGGTATCGAGGGTGGCAAATCAACACGTAACGCACCGACGTATATCACAGCACCGCTCAATGTCGGTAAATCGAATGAACGAAATGTACTGCAGAATGCTCTAGTTTATGCGCGATCACAATGGCTTAAACGTAAAGAGAAAGGAGGGTCGGAGTCGAAAGTAACTCGGACGTCAGCCACTTCGGCTTCCCCTAATAAAATGTTCTTTCCGATGTTAGCAAAAACATTTAAAGATGGTGAAAAACATTTGGTGTTCCCATTGTATGTGCAGCCTAAGCTTGATGGTGTGCGCTGTTTAGTATATCTACAAAAAAAGAATGGTGGTGTAAAAAACGTTGTCGCTTATACTCGGACAAAGAAGCCATTTCCAAGTATCGATTACATTAAAAAGACCCTGTATCCATACCTTAATGCTTTGTATGACGAAGAGAAAAATCAATCTATCTTCTTTGACGGCGAATTATATAAGCATGGTAAGAAACTGCAAGATATTTCCGGTGATAGTCGCAATGAAAAAACAGACACATCTGCGGACAACGAAGATCGTAATGAATATCACATTTACGACTGTTTCTATCCGCTGGAGCTAACTATGACTTTTACAGATCGACATGCTCAGCTCGTAGCCTTTTATGACGCTATCGACACAGAGGATGCGAAGATTCTCAAAACAGTTCCTACTTACTTAGTAAAGAACATGACAGAGGCTTCCAAGAAATACACGCAGTTTACTAAAATGGGATACGAAGGCGCTATGTTGAGAAATTCATTGGGTCCATACTTAGCAGATCCCCAGAAAACCGGCGCATTCCTGAGAAGTAAGGATTTGGTAAAGATGAAACCGAAATTCACCGACGAGTTTGAAGTGGTTGGATATGCTGAGGGAACTAAAGGCAAAGACAAGGGTGCAATTCTGTGGGTTTGCCAAACAACGGACGGTGATCAGTTTAACGTTACTCCTAAGGACATCACATACGCTGAACGATATGCATTGTTTACAGATGCAGAAGAAAACTTTGATGAGAAGTATGCTAATCGTATGCTTACTGTCGAATATGAGGATCTATCGAAAACCGGCGTGCCGTTACGAGCTAAAGCATTGACTTTCAGAGATTATGAATAATACTGTATGATTCACCGATGTCCCCGTAAAACTTAACATAATAACCCATAATTATTTACCAATATTCATTTATTTTTGAATTATTTGAATTATTTTATTTTTTTTCTGTACCATAGTATATATCTCTCTTGATAGTCTTTACAAAATGCCAAAAGTTCTTGAAGACAGTTTAGGTAACCTTGAATATCTACTCCTGGGGCTTACGTTCCTCGGTGTGCTTTACCTCGTGATGAAGCAAGCGAATCTTAACGTATCTGTGTCAAAGGATGCATTCATCGGTAATCACGGAATCCGATTCCTTTCTGAGGACGATGCCGGCAACCGCGCAGGCTGGTACCCCAAGCAGAAGGGTTATGAAGGAATGAGTTTAAGCGGTTATGAAGCTCCAGTGTGGCACGCAACTGCTCATGACCCCAGCGAGCTGGACATGGTCTCTTTCGAGAAGGCTGCTTCTGAAACCGATTACAGCAATTCTGGACGTGTATTTAACGCAGCTGGTGTCGTCAGCAAAAACCCCGTAAAGTTCGAGATGTCCACTGAGGGCATGGGAGGCTATGCCCGCAAGGCGGTCGAGTCCATGGACGACAAGCTTACCGCAGCGATGGTTGGTGCTGGTCGTAATCTGCAATAAATACTTTGATAACTTCGCAGCGAAAAAATAATTATTCTTTTTTTCAATAAAGGTAAATATGTAAAAGCTAATTATGTATAAGGTAAATATAGATAGTTCAAATATAATATGGCTGCAGTAGTTGTTGATAAGGAACAGGTACCCAGAGATGTACCGCCCGCTGTAGTGGATACTATAAATAAACCCACAGATGCGTCTAATACTGGGCAAGTCGTTCAAGGAGGCGCGAATACGGATGACTCTTCCGGATCTTCAATCCTAAGATATGTATTTATTGGCGTCCTAACCGTTGCCCTTATTATACTTCTGTATTACGCGTATAATCGATTCGTCGCGAATACATTAGAAGAACCGATGACTAAGGGCGTAGAACAAGAACGGGACGACCCAGTCGTAGATTTTAATCTACGAGAGGCTATTAAAAATTTACAGGGTATACAAAAAAGAGTACTTAGTACACTGTCGGAGACGATGAATATCTAAACTTAGGAATTCCAATCAATAGGTATACCTCTTTTATCATATATACGCTGTATTTCACCTTCTATAAATGCGAGTAAGCTAACTCTATCATTAAATGTGTAGGTGTATGGTATCACTATAATATCTATATGCTTGTCGCTTAATATTTGCATTTTTTTGAAATCTTTCTGCTTTTGTTCTTCTAAATCCTCAGGAGTCCGATGGAAAGCAGGCGTAAAAATGTAATGTTGTATCCCATTGTATTCAAATGCAATTTTTTCTTCTTTACAGTAACCATCCAACTCTAATCCATATAACCATGCTGGGCGTAGTTTAGGAAACTTCCTACCAAAAATTTCTTCTAAAATATCTCTGCATAATTCTTCGCTTCTATTGAATTTTTTTGAACATTTGGGACACCATTGATTTCTACTTTTAACATGGTATAACGTAGCAGTCCATTCATTATCACATTTTCCACACTTCCAAATGTATTTTGTATCAACATTAATGTATCTATCTGATAAGCATATGCCACCGTGCTTCCTAGCAGCTTTATGACATGCGTTAATATCTAATTTGGCATTACCGTAACAGCCGGGACACCCCTGATTTTTATTTCTTAAATTATCAAAATTATTTTTCCATTCATGATCGCAAATTTTACATTTCCATCGCATTGGGGTACAATAATTAATATATGCAGTTTCTAAACATTCTATGTTACGTTCTTTAGCTAATGTGATACAATCTGATATTGTAATTGTGGGACGTCCCGCGCAATTTGGACACCATTGACCTTGTAAAATTTTATTCCATCGTGGTTTCCATTCGTAACCACATTCATTACATCTAACATGTAGATTGACATTACACCCTTTATATTCATCAGTCAGTAGGGTTCCATTTTTTGATTCTATATGAGTTTTAATTAATTCCAACGATACTTTACGATATGGCATTTTAAATTTTGAAATTTGATATAAATGTATAGATTATAATCCATAAATCAAATTTAAAATGCCGCCAAAAAAGTCTCAAAAAGATACTAAATTGGAGGCATCTCAGCCAGAGGTAGCACCAACTACGAGGAGAGTAAAACAGATATCCATGATAGAACATGTAAAAACACGTTCTATGTGGGCTGGAAGTAAAAACTCACAAACTATCGAGAGTTATGTGCTGACCGAAACCAAGGACGGATCTATTTTTCAGGTCGAAGAATTGAAGTATCCGCCGGCTTTATTGAAAATTGTTGATGAAATCATTGTAAATGCAATTGATCATTACGTTTTAAATTCTAAACTTGTCACCGAAATCAGAATTGCACTATCATCTGCTGGTGAAATTGAAGTATACAACAATGGTCCAGGCATTCACGTCGAAAAAACAAAAAATTTGAATGGTATCGAAATGTATACGCCCCAATTAATATTTGGTGAATTTATGGCTGGTTCAAATTTTGACGATACGTCAGACAGAATCGTCGGCGGTCAGAATGGAATCGGATCCAAATTGACGGTAGTTCATTCAAAGATATTTACCGTGGAGACTGTAGATGCTCAATCGAAACAATTGTATAAGCAATCATTTTGCGATGGATTGACTCGAATTGAGCCACCTACACTTGAACCTGCTGGTGCAAAGAAGCCATATACAAAGATTTCGTTTCTGCCTGATTATGCTGAGTTTAAACTCGATCCTGTGAAGTTTCACTCGACGATGTACAAACTTCTCGAAACTAGAGCATGGCAGGCTGCGGCATATACTTCAGCGAAGGTATATTTCAACTCAAAAGTCATTCCTGTTAAGTCATTCGAAGACTTCTGTCAAATGTTTACCGAGAACCTAGTGTATTCAACAGATGTTACTAAAACAGACAAACCTGCCGAATATCCATGGGAAGTATGTATTGCGGTATCGGACGGTAAGGAACGACATATGTCTATTGTAAATGGTGTGTATATGCCAAAGGGCGGTAGTCACATTCAATACATTCAAGGACAAATTGTCGCTAATTTACGTGATCGTGTTGAGAAGGAAATCAAAAAATCCGGTGTAAAGTTCAATAAGAACTACATCACAAATAATGTGTTCGTGTTTATGAAGGGTCCAATTCCATCGCCGGAGTTCTTATCACAGACCAAAGAAGCGATCAGCGACCCAATTGAGAAGTTTAGCAAATACGAATTTCCGGTAAAGTCATGGGCAAAGATTTGGGAATTACTCGAACCGGCTATTCTTGCCACGTTCTTGAAGAAGCAGCTTGGCGAGACTAAGACTAGAGCCAATCGCGGTAAGGTTGATGTACCTAAGTACAAAGAAGCTAAGTACTGTCGCGATGCTAAGAAATGTCATCAGTGCGGCTTAATTGTTACCGAAGGAGATTCAGCGTCAGGTACTGCGGATACAGGTCTGTTGGCAAAGGCATCGCCAACATTCAATTACGATTGGTTCGGTGTATACTCGATCGGAGGTGTACCTGTAAATGGACTTAAGGAGAGCATGGAGCTCAAGCGGAGGAAAACCAAAGACGACTCCGAAATCGTCCATACCAAACCTAAGCCGCGTGGAAAGCGTGCCACTGGTTCGGTAGAGAGTGCATCTTTGGATGACTCAAAAAATACTGAAAAAGAAGCGCCAAAGAAGAGTCCAAAGCGCTCACCTGGTCGCAAAGCTAAACAGAAGATCTCGAAAGACGATCTGGAGCTTCCAGCGAAACGTATTCCTAACAAGAAAATTCAGGAAAACGAACGTTTCGCAAGTCTCGTGAAAGTTCTCGGTCTCGATTATAACAAATCCTACGAACTTAATGAAATTGGCGATAAAGAATTTAAGACACTAAGATATGGATTTATTGTAGGATTGACTGATCAGGATTTGGATGGATTCAATATCTTTGGTCTATTAGCAACATACTTTATGACTTACTGGCCGGCATTAGTGCATCGAGGGTTTATTCGCCGTATTAACACACCTATTATTAGGGCGTATCCTAAGAACAAGAAGAAAGATACTGTTAAGGAATTCTATTCCGAACGTGAAGCTAAGGATTGGGTAACAGAGCAGGGCGAGGCATCTATCAAATCTAAGTACACTTTGAAATATTACAAGGGGCTCGGATCACATAAACAAGCGTTTAAGGAGGTTACTCAAATCTTCAAAAATATTAATCAAAAGATCAGAACATACACCTTAGATGCCGAATCGTTCAACACTATGTATATCTACTATGGTGAAGACACTAAACCGCGAAAGATCCATCTAGCTGATCCTAATATCGAAGAACCGAGCGAAGGGCTCATGGTCCCGATTACTCAACATTTCAAGATCGACACTAAGTTGTACCAGCGCGATAACATCATCCGTAAGCTGCTGTCTGTACCGGATGGCTTTGTCGATAGTAGGCGCAAGGTATTCTTCGCAGCAAGGAAGAATGGGCGTAATGAAATCAAAGTACAAGGTCTCGCAGGTAAGGCAGTTGCCGACGCCAACTATCACCACGGTGAGGACAGTCTAGCACAGACGATTGTTCGTATGGCACAGGGGTATCCAATGGCGCGTAATCTGCCGCTGCTGTTACCTCTAGGTCAGTTCGGCACTAGAGCCAAAGCATACAAAGATTATGCCGCAAGCAGATACATTTATACGATGATTAATTATCGGCTCGCAGATAAGATGTTCAGAAAGGAAGACGACTATATTCTCGAGTATGAAGTCGAAGATGGTAATAGGTATGAGCCCAAGTATTACGTGCCGATCATTCCATATGTATTGTGTGAGGATAACGATATTCCAGCAACCGGGTGGAAAATTACCGTATATGCTAGAGATATCAAAGCAATCTTCAAGAATTGTCGTGAGATGATCATGGGTACAAGTAAAAAATGCAAGAAGTTGCCGCCATGGTTGCGCGGCTTCAAAGGCACACTTAAAACATATAAAAATCGAGTGTATTCTGTTGGTGTGTATGAACATGTAGAGGAAGATAACGCGATTCATATTACTGAGTTGCCAGTCGGAGTCTTCAGTAATGCGTATCTTAAGGGATCTGACGACGACAAGATCTCAAAGAAAGACAAAGAAAAGAAAGGTATTCAAGCTCTGGAATATGTCGAAGACTTCGAAGATAACACCTCGATGGAAGGAGTTGACATCTGGATTTATCTTAAGACCGGGGCGTATGATGCAATTACAGCTGAAGACAGCAAGTATGGTAATCCTGTGTTTGATCCACTCGAGGATTACTTCCAACTTAAGGAGCCTATTTACCATCATATCAACTTGGTAAATGAAAAACATGAGGTCGTCGAGTATAAGTCCTACGAAGATGTGTTCAATGACTGGTTTGAATTTAGGAAGAATCTATACGCTGTACGCGTTGAGCGTGAACTTATCCTGATCGATTTAGAAGTAAAAATGCTGCAAAACATGCAGCGATTTAGTAAGAACCACGATAAGTATGGTATTACTAACAAGACTACGGAGGACGCCGCGAATGCTGTGCTCAAAAAAGAAAAGTATGACATCTTTAATCACACGATTCTAGAGAACCCCAGATATACGAGCGTGCAACTATTGCGAGATTTAGTAACTCTTGCAGAACATGGCGCATCGTACGATTACATTCTGCGTATGTCGTATAGAGATTTGACAGAAAATGCATACACTAAACGCGAAGCTAAAATTGCTGAGCTACTTGAACGCAAGCAATATCTGATTGACGATGACGGCTTATTCGTAGGCGCGAAGATCTGGCTTCTAGAACTTGACGAACTAGAAGCCGCTATTCAAGAGGGTCTTGCTTCCGATTGGTTCTATGGAGAGAATGAGTTTACGTTTGAGGACTAATTTTTATGGAGAGTATAATATGCACCCCTTTCGATCCCTTTTATTTTTTGTAGTTTTGCATGTGGGAGTATCATCGGACCGGACTCATAGGCGTTGGTTGTAGCCCCATTTGAGGTGCATACACTGCGGGTTTAGCCATATACTGAGCGCCGAAATATCCTAGCAGAGCACCAACAACTACAAATATAATATAATACAGCAATTTCGATGGACTTGGTATACTAATCGTTTGACCACCACACGTTGCTACGAATACTTCATTTTCATCTATAGAGGCTTGCAGTGGTGCATTTTTGTATTGATCATAAATTTGCACAATCTCAGGAGGGCACGGCTGTGCCGGTGGTGGCTTAGCAATCGGTCCA